>Ga0307488_10001131_pt1 | contig 22389 bp, 32 predicted proteins | sample SB02metaG_FD_202248 | JGI IMG/M metagenome (GOLD analysis project Ga0307488, IMG submission 202248) | Sea-ice brine microbial communities from Beaufort Sea near Barrow, Alaska, United States - SB 0.2 | ecosystem: Environmental > Aquatic > Marine > Coastal | place: USA: Alaska | collected... | reverse complement strand
GACTTTCCGACGGTGACAAACGTGACCCATCCGTGCCGCTGTGACCGTTGCTGAGGGGCATTTGTCACGGTTGCACGGTTGTCACGGTTGTTTTTGAGGGAGTTTCGCGAACGTCTTTCCAGTGGGAGACTTTCCGACGGTGACAAACGTCTAGTCCTAGGACAGGCCTCTTTGCTGGGACGGCGCAAACGCCCAGCCAGCAAGGGGCTGTCCTAGCTGTCCTAGCTGTCCTAGGAGTTTTAAGTTTTAAACGCGCTTATTATAGGCACTGTCCTGTGGGCTCTGTTACGTGTGTAAAAGGAATGTGATTTGCTAGGACACCTAGGACACTAGGACACCTAAGCGTGAGTGTAGTGAAGGTGTCAGAAACTTTCTTAAAAACTTCTGACTAATCCCTATGATTAAACTTTCCGGATTTTAGTGCACTAGGTACACACCACGGGTAGCGGGTCGCGGGTCGCGGCTCACGGGTCCAGGGTCCAGGGTTTCTTTTTGTACACATATAGTGATTCATTTCTGAGAAATAAAAATAAAATATTTCAGTCAAAATAGCCGTAACCGGTGTAACCGTGTAACTTTGGGCTAAAAACCCTTTATATATATAGGGTTAAGTAGGCACACAAAGTTGTTTTTGAAAAAGTGCCGGAGCGGGGGTTTATGTAACTCTCGCAATTGCCTCAATGGGGGGGGTAGACGTTTTTAAAAAAAAAATGATTTCAGAAATGAATTGTATATAAAGGCGGTTTATGGGTACAATCGCATACGACAGAAGGGGATACGAATGACTGCACGGTCAGACAAGATCACTTGGCGCGGTAAGAACAAACAGAAGATCGGGCAGGGCGAGGTTGGGCGTCCGGGCGTATCGGTAAACACCCCGCTGACCCGAAGGCAGGAATTGTTTGTGAAAGAGCTGGTCGCGAAGGATGGCCAGATTACACTTCGTGAGGCGGCTATTAACGCAGGGTATACAGCGGGCTCTGCACACACCCGCGCATATGAGCTGACAAACCCCGATCATAGCCCGCACGTCTGCGCTGCGATCCAAGCATATCGCCAAGAGCTGGACGAGAAATATGGAGTGACGTACCAGCGCCATCTGCGCGACCTGCAAAAGATCAGGGATGTGGCGTTGCAGAACGGGGCATACTCTGCCGCCGTACAGGCCGAGTACCGACGAGGTCAGGCGCAGGGCGACATTTATGTTTCCAAATCTGAAATCCGTCATGGCAGCATCGACAGTATGTCGAAGGACGAGGTCATGAAGGCCTTAGAGGAGCTAAAACAATCTAATGGCGAAGTCATTATCGACATTACTCCCGAAAGAACGAGCGATACCGACGACAGCAGCGAATCGGGAAAGCGGGTTTTGGAGGACGATGAAAGCGGGGATGGCGACGACGAACCGGAACCTGACGGCGACACGACTTGAGTCGTGGGCGTTGCCGGGCGTTCCAGACGTCATGCTCTGCGACGAGCAGGGGAAGTTCCATTTTGTCGAACTAAAGGCCACAGCGGGCCGCGCAGTCGATTTACGGCCACATCAGGTCGCGTGGCTCCACCGACATGCGAAGTTAAAGGCCAGCGTTTGGGTTTTGGTGCTGAAGGTCGCGACGAAAACCAAACCGCAAGAGGTGCGGTTGTATCCGGGATCGAAAGCATCAGACCTAAAACTGGAGGGCATGGCGGTTGAGCCGCTGTACCTGGGATCAGAGAAAACTGATTGGGATACGATTTTAGGGTTGATTGCTCCCATATAGTCGCGTATGACTGTTGCGTCATAACCAAGGGAGATACGACATGACGATATGTGCGAGACCGCACCTGAACGGGAACGACTCGAAGGATTTCGCGGCGTCCAGCGCGTTAATATCTAACGCTGCGGAGGAAATGGAAAAGGCGCTTTTATATGTGGTCGGGAACCCTTTCCATGGCAGGAACTATCAAAGCCGACACTCACCACACCTCAGCCGGTCGCACGATATGGAAAGCGCGCAGGAATTGTTTGAAGCCGTATCCAAAATGCGTGACTTAGCCCACGATCTGGCCATTGCGTCGATGGAGGGGGACTGAATGTTTTTCCTGTTCAATTGGATTTCACGAATGATGTACGGCTCCGAGACCATGGAGCGTGCGGAGCGGATGGTGCAGAAACGGCGCAGGCCCCGACGACGAAGATAATTTTCTAAAAAAACATGTTGACTGCCAGAACGGCCTATGCGAGAACCCGCATAGGCCGTTTGCTTTGAACGGCTGCACAGGGAGAATATCATGACTTACGTTACGAACGCATTCCAGCACGGCATTGGGAACGCTCAGGTCTCGAGCCAGTGGTTCAGCCGCCCGGACGATCAGAAGTTTCTGTCGCTGGACGATATGCTGGCGTTTAAAAAAGTCGATGCGGGCCGAATGACTAGCCGCATCGTTGACACTCACAAGATGCAAGTGCTTGGCGACGTCAATGAGAACAGCCCTACGGCGGGCGAAATCACCATCGAATACCGTGACGACGCTAATGGTGAGCACCACAACGCCCCGACGAATTGGTCTTTCGGGCAGCTTGCCTCGTTGTCCGGCGCGCCTGCTGGATATCTTCGCGACCTGCCCGCACCGCTGGCCGCCGACTGCATCCAGTGGGGTCTGCGTTATAATCGCAACCGCGAGCTCGTTAAGGTGTACGGCAGCCAAACGGAAGGCGGGGAGCTGCGGGCTGCAACCGGACCGGACTATGGCCGCATTTTCGACTGGGAAATATTAGAACCAATCAAGCAGTTGGTTGACGATAGCGGCGGGCGCTGGAAGGTGCCCGGCATGATGACCGGCAGCCGCGACGGCATGGCCGTGTATGACCCGGACGTCCCTGTTACGCTGCAAACGACAACGCTGTTCGCCAGCGACCGCGACGTGTTCGCTTTCCTTGTGGATGATCGCAACCCTATCGAAGTCGGCACGCTTCCGAACGGTGAACCGGACCTGATGTTCCGGGGGTTCTATGCCTGGAATAGCGAAACCGGAAGCAAGACCGCCGGGATTGCGGCCATGTATCTGCGCGGCGTTTGCATGAACCGCTGTCTCTGGGGGGTGGAGAACTTCTCAGAGATTAAAATCCGGCACACGAAATTCGCGCCGGACCGGTTCGCGCATGAGGCCGCGCCAGCGCTGCGCAGTTTTGCGCATGGCGAAACGGCGACCTTTATCGAGGGCGTCCAGGCAGCCAAGGCCGCCAAGGTCGCACATGATGACGATAGCCGTTTGTCGTTTCTAACGAAGCGCGCCGGGTTGTCCGCCCGCATGGCGCGGGCCGCTAACGCCCGGCACCTTGAAGAGGAAGGCCGCCCGGTCGAAACCGTTTGGGATGCTGCGCAGGCGATCACCGCCATTGCGCGTGACGTTCCGCACCAGGACGATCGCATTCAGGTAGAACGCAAGGCAGGCGCACTGCTGGATAAGGTCGCGGCATAAGCGCTGCGCAGCGCCTCACCATACGCCCGCCCGGCCTGGTGCTTGGCGGGCGTTTTTGTTTAAGAGTTAACCAAGCGCGCCCCTGCCCCCAGGGCCGCGCTTCAAACGTACCGGCCCGCCGCTGCGCAGCGCCAGGGCGGCCCATCCCGGCCCCATCCCGGCCCCGGTTGCCCGCCGCTATCGCATACGGCCCCGCGGCCCGGCGCTGGCGGTTTATTATTCCCTTGCGGGTTATCGCATAATATTCTATAAAATTAGATAGCGCCGCAATTTCGCCGCGCTAGGGGAGTTTCAAAACATGCACGCGAGAGACGTTTCGGAGCACAAGGGCGTCGCCTATTTTAAAAACTGGAGAGACGCACAGGACCACCTTGAGAAGCATTGCCCTAGCGGTTTTGTCCGTAGCTATGGCCGTGGTTTTGCGGTTCAAACTAAAAACGGCGGGCCTTATCTTAATAAGGCCGGGGAGATTGAATCATGCTAAAAACCGTAGCCGTGAGCCGCTCAACAAAAACCGCCGGGTGCGCCGTGACATACCGCGCCGGGGCCGGGAACCGTTTCGGAACCTGCCCGGCAACGTGCGCGCTTAATCCTACCGGCAAAGGTTCCGGGGCCGTAGACACTGAATACTTAGCCGCGCTTCTGGATGCTGTACCGCGCCGCGGCGTCGCGTTTACCTACAGCCATTTCCCATTTTCTGAATGGGCTGGCGAATTGCGCGCCGGGCGTACCGTCATCAACTACAGCGCGGATACGTTAGCCGCTGCCGATGCTGCGCACGCCGCGGGCGTTCCGGCTGTCACGGTAATGAGCCCCAAGGCATGGCAGCGCGCCAAGCCTTGGGGCGAAACTGGGCGCAATGCCGTTACTCCGGCGGGCGTTCCGGTCGTGCGCTGCCCGGCGGAAATGGGAAAGGCTTTCAGCTGTTCCGATTGCGGCAATGGCGAGCCGCTATGCGCGCGCCTGGGCCGTGATTTTGTTATCGGGTTTACGGCGCACGGTCCGAGCAAGCGCGCCGCTGCCGCTGGCGCGGATGATCCGGGCGGTTGCTATGCCGACGCGGGCAACTGCCGCATCCATTGGAATGCGACGGCGGAGGCAGGGCAGGATGAAAGCGACGCGCTTGCCGTGCGCAAGTTTGCCCGCCGGTTACCGCCGGGCACGATCTTGCGCCACCATGTGGCCGGGGATATCGGGGCCGATTGACGCCGCGCACGTTGTCCGGTTATAACATCAGCAGGCGCGGGCATTCCGCCCGCGCCGCAATCAGGGAAACGAACATGGAATTTAAATACGCATTAAACACCGGCGCGACCTTTCTTCTGAGCGCAACGGACATGGCCGACTTGCTGGACGTTATGTACGGGCGCGGGAAGGATTGCCGCGACGGCGTTCTGGTACATCGGGCGGATGATCTAGTCCGCCAGCTAGAGCGCGGGCTGACAGACCTAGAGGGTGAGATAGAGCTATCGCTGAACGAGATCCGCGCGCGGCGCGCCTCTCGAGATCTCGAGAACGACCTAGCGGATGACCTAGTCGGATGGGAACCCGCCGACGACTAGCCGACGACTAGCCGACGCGCTGCCCACATTGAAACCCCGCCGGGCGATAAACCCGGCGGGGTTTTTGTGTGCCCTATCCGCCCTTCCGATGTTCCCCGCCCCTTCATCAGGCTGCCCGATCCGCCCCTTCCGATGTTCCCCGCCCTTCATCAGGCTGCCCGATCCGCCCCTTCCGATGTTCCCCCTGGTCCCCCGGGGCCCCCGGCTATCGGGTCAATCCGCCACCCTTTCAGGACATGGGCGCCCGCCCACGGCGCGCGGCCCCCTGGGCCGACCAGCGGGTGCTAGGGCCATGTTTCTTACAAACATTCCTATAAAAAATGATATAGTGTACTATTATACGGTACTAATCGCATACAAATAACTTTGGGGTCCCCTATGAAAGCACCGCGGTCCGCGGCCTTAGATGAGAAGGAATTAAAGCTTCGTCTGAGGCTCGCGCAGCTTGAGCAGAATGAAGCTTGTCGTGATAATTTTTTAAGTTTTGTGAAGACGGTTTGGCCTGATTTTATTGCTGGCCGTCATCATAGGATTATAGCGGAGAAGTTGGAGCGTGTAGCGAGCGGTGATTTAAAGCGTTTAATCATTAACATGGCCCCGCGGCACACGAAGAGTGAGTTTGCGTCTTTTTTGTTTCCGGCGTGGATGATGGGCCGCAGTCCGCGAATGAAGATCATTCAGGCGACGCACACGACGGAGTTGGCTGTAAATTTCGGACGTAAGACGAAGAATTTGATTGAGAGTGATGAGTACAAGGAGATTTTCCCGAAGGTTAAGTTAGCGTCTGACAGCAAGGCCTCTGGTCGTTGGGACACGTCATCTGGCGGGATGTATTATGCGGTTGGAGTGGGTTCGAACTTGGCTGGTCGCGGTGGTGATTTAGTAATTATTGACGATCCGCATTCAGAGCAGACGGCGATGTCGAGTGCTGGTTTTGAGGACGCTTGGGATTGGTATACGGGTGGTCCGCGTCAGCGTTTACAGCCGGGTGGCAGTATAGTTTTGGTTCAGACGCGTTGGTCAGAGAAGGACATGACGGGTCAATTAGTTCGTGCGATGGCGAAGGACCCTTTAGCGGACCAGTGGGAGGTTGTTGAGTTACCGGCGATATTTGAGGATGGTTCTCCGTGTTGGCCGGAGTATTGGAGTTTAGAAGATTTAACCGCGGTCCGCGCATCAATACCTCCGAGCAAGTGGAATGCTCAGTATCAGCAGAATCCGACGGGTGAGGAGAATGCGATCATTCCGCGGGAGTGGTGGAAGCGTTGGGATAAGGACCGGGTCCCTCAGTTAGAGTATGTCATACAGAGTTACGACACGGCTTTTAGTAAGCGTGAGACTTCGGATTACAGTGCGATAACGACGTGGGGGGTATTTTATCCGAATGAGGGTGGTAGTGGTCCCAATTTAATATTGTTAGACAGTAAGAAGGGTCGTTGGGATTTTCCGGATTTAAAATTAGAGGCTTTGGAGTTGTACAAGTTTTGGGAGCCGGACACGGTTATCATTGAGGCTAAGGCGAGTGGTTTGCCGTTGACGCAGGAGTTGCGGAACATGGGTATTCCGGTAGTAAATTTCACGCCTAGTAGGGGTAATGACAAGGTTTCGCGAGTACACAGTGTAAGTCCGTTGTTTGAGGCGGGTATGGTTTGGGTCCCTGACGAGACTTGGGCGGATGAGATGATTGAGGAGGTGGCGGCATTTCCCAATGGGGAGTATGATGATTTGGTTGATAGTATGACGCAGGCTTTAATGCGGTATCGTCAGGGTAACTTTATTCAGTTGCCGGTGGACGACTGGGAAGATGACGCAACATCTGTTAAGGTGCGTGCGTATTATTAAGGGTTTTTGTCTAATGGACCGATACCGATTACAAGCAGCCGATATTCTCCAGCCGAAAACCCCAGGGGCTAGCCGTGTAAATCTGGGCAACGGCGCGGTTGGCGGCATAGGTTCGTATTTGGATCAATTGGACGAGCCGAAGAGGTTCGCGAACGGCGGTCGGATCAGCATGGAGCCCGCGCGTTATTCGGGTCCTCTAACGCTTTCGACTCCGGCATTTCAGAGACAAGGGTCGTTCGGTCCGGGTATTGGCGGACTTTTCGACAGTCCCGCCGCGGACCCGGTTAGTGCAGAGGTATTGCCGGACGGTTTAACGGGTTCCGGAGATGGCGGTGGTGGCGGTTATGGGGACCCTGACCCCTCGGCGAATGGTCCATCGCAGCCAGGAGGTTTGGCGGATTTAGCGGGCTTTGCCGCGACAGCAGTTGGTGCGACGACGGGCATTGGTGCTGTCTCGGCTATAGCAAATGCAATTTCTCACGCGACAACGGGAAAAAGCATATTCGGTAATATAGCGGACTATCTAGGTTTTGGAGATGATGCTCCAGCCGACCCTGGTATGGATACGGGCCATAGCGTGGGCATGGGTCCTAGCGGCTATGGCGGCGATGACACCGGCCCGGGGGGTGATGCTCCGGGACCAGGGGGTAACGAGGGTGCTGTCGGCGGTACAGATAACGATGCCGCTGGCGACGACACCGGAGGTGGCCCTGGCGGTGATGGTGATGGCGGCGGCGGCGGCGGTGGTGGCGGCGGCGGCGGTGGTGGCGGTGGTGGCGGTGGCGGTGGCTCTGGTGGCCCGGATGGATCAGAAAATGATGGCATGGGAGCCGATGACGGCTCAGAGTATGCGGACGGCGGAGTTGTAGGTTTGTCCGCGGCCCGTGAGTTTAAAGATGCGGGCACCTTCCCGGACTTTATGGCCGCTCGTTTAGGGTCCATGGACCGTCGGGACGACGCGGTAGCCCGTAAGCTTCTGGGCCGGAACGCGTCCCCACAAGTTTTGGATCAGGCTAGTCTCATTCTTAACTCTTCAAGCGATCCGATAAGGACCTTTGCAGACGGGGGTTCTGTTCGATCTCAGAGGTTGCCCCCTCGCAGGCCGCCCCTTTTAGGTGGTGTTCAAGAAGTTTCGCCGAGCCCCGAATTAGTTCGTATGGCGGATAATGAGTTTGTTCATACGGTTGACCCTTACATTACAAACCCCATTGCACGTATGGAGCTTTTGCGTCGCACGGCCAATCCGGGAGTTTACGAGGGCGAAGAATTTTCCCCGAACAACGAGCCGACTAGTATTTCGGACCTTTTAACCGTACGTCCGGTCCTAGACGGCTTTAAACAAAGCGCGTATTTGGGACCCTTGCGTACTGCCGGTGAAAGCAGCATAGACGAACTTCGGGCCCGATTTGAACCTCGTGTCCGCGGATCGATGTTTGACACAGAAAGATCGCCGGACGGGTCCTCCACCGGAATACTTCTTAATCAGATCCCTCACCCTTTCGTAGAAGAATACCACAGAGACCCGGCTACGGGAGCGATACCTTCTGAAGTTGAAACCGCTTCTCTATCGAAAACGTTGCAGCACGAATTGATTCATGCTGGATTAAGACACCTTAGAACGACTGCGTACGATCCCAACTCTCCTCCTTATGTAAGCCTAAAAGGTAAAGAATCGGCCCTGGGCAGGATTTTGCAACCAAATCCAGATAAGAGGCCCAGCGTTTCTAACGATCACTCGGCGTACATAAATATTTTAGACGCAGCCTCCGCAATTAAATCGGGTATTTTAGACCCGACGGACGAAAAACAACTGGATACTTGGGGCTCTGAAAATCGCAACAGTGTTTCAGCCATGCAGGCCGCGATTGAATTATCGAGGGATCGCTCGTCGGAAGAAGACAAGGGCTTGAAGATACCCGAAAAGTATCAAGTAGAGGGTCGCAGTTTGGGGGTGGCTGAGGAATTAAAAGAAGCGGAAGAAGAGCTTATGGAACAGATTAAACCTGTCTTAAAAAGAGACGGTTTTTCCCAAGCGCACATTGAGGCCGCTTTTGGTCCGGAAGAAGAAACCTTTTTCCGCGGGCTATTTCGGTCGATCTTAGGAGTAAGAAACTAATGGCTGAAGAGCGTAACGGCTTTCAAAGCAGCTTAATGGAAACCAGTGTTCCTTCTGAGTTGGACCCAGACGTCCTGGCTGCCGAAATCGAGTTGGAGCTTCCGGGGACTTTGGAAAACGCTTCGTATGAGTTAGAGGACGAAGACGAAGGCCCCATTGAAGTTGTGGCTTTAGAAGACGGCAGCGTCGAGGTGGACTTTGATCCGTCGGACGAGCGGGGCGAATCCGATGATTTCTACGCCAACTTGGCAGAAGAAATACCGGATCGTGAACTAGGTCGGATTTCGAGCGAACTTTTAGGCGACTTTGAGTCTAACAAAGCCAGTAGACAGGATTGGGAAGAGGCGTATGCAGACGGTTTGGACCTTTTGGGCTTCACTTATGAAGAGCGTTCGCAGCCGTTTAGGGGTTCTTCGGGCGTTACTCACCCGTTGTTGGCGGAAGCTGCAACGCAGTTTCAGGCTCAAGCGTTTAACGAATTGCTTCCTTCTTCGGGTCCCGTGCGAACTGTGGTCATGGGCAGCGAAACGCGTGAAAAAGTTGCGCAATCCCGCCGCGTAAAGACGTTCATGAACTATTATATCATGAATGTTATGGAAGAATACACGCCAGATATGGATCAGATGTTGTTTTATCTGCCCTTGGCTGGTTCCACGTTTAAAAAGACATACTACGACGAGACTTTGGGGCGTGCAGTTTCGAAGTTTGTGCCCTCCGAGAACCTTGTGGTTCCGTATGAAACCTCCGATTTAGAGACTTGCCCGAATATTTCTCAGGTTGTTCGCATGTCTTTGAACGATTTGAGAAAAAACCAAGTCTTCGGGTTCTACCGAGATGTGGAGGTGAGCCCTGCGCAGCAAAATTCTTCTGGTGTTACGCAAGAAATCGACCGAATTGAAGGATTTGAACCCAATCAAGTAGACTACGACTGCACTCTTTTGGAGTGTCATGTCGATTTGGACCTTGAGGGCTATGAAGACCTTGACGATGACGGTGAACCCACCGGGATCAAAATCCCTTACGTCGTAACATTGTCTCAAGATAACGGCGAAGTTCTTTCTATCCGCCGAAATTATCAAGAAGATGATGATCTAAAACGCAAAATACAATATTTTACGCACTATAAGTTCCTTCCGGGCTTCGGCTTTTACGGCCTGGGCCTAATTCACACGATTGGTGGTTTGTCAAGAACGGCAACGTCGGCGCTTCGGCAATTGATTGATGCCGGGACGCTTTCTAACCTACCCGCAGGCTTCAAAGCGCGTGGTTTGCGTATCCGGGACGACGATGAGCCGCTTCAACCCGGTGAATTTAGGGATGTAGATGCTCCGGGGGGCGCGATCCGGGATAGTTTGATGCCTCTTCCGTTCAAGGGTCCGGATCAGACGTTGTTTAATCTTTTGGGCTTTGTGGTTCAGGCAGGACAACGGTTTGCCACTATAACGGACTTAAAGGTGGGTGACGGCAACGATCAAGCCGCTGTGGGCACGACCATGGCGATGCTCGAGCAGGGCTCACGGGTTATGAGTGCTGTTCACAAGCGTCTGCACTACGCCATGCGGAAAGAGTTTAAAATCCTTTCTCGTGTGATGTCCGAAAGCCTGCCGCAAGAGTACCCTTATGCTGTAGCTGGCGACGATCAGTCTATTATGGCTAAAGACTTTGATGATCGTGTAGACGTCATTCCGGTAAGCAACCCGAACGTGTTCAGTCAGGCCCAAAGGATTGTTTTGGCTCAGACAAAGATGCAATTGGCGTCACAGGCCCCGGAAATGCACAACATGCACGAAGTATACCGTGACATGTATGAGGCTTTAGGCATATCGGACGTAGATCGTTTAATGAAATCTATTCCGGCGGAAATTCCCGAACCGTTGGACCCGGCTCAAGAAAACATCAACGCTTTAGATATGTTGCCGTTGAAAGCTTTTGAAGGTCAGAACCATCAAGCCCACATCGCATCTCATTTAATTTTTGGGAGCAGTGCCTTGGTTGGTCAAATTCCCACGATAGCTATGAGCCTACAGAAACATATTATGGAGCATGTGCGGATTGCAGCGAGCGAGAAGTCTGTGTCTCAGTACATGCAGCAAGTTCAACAGCGCGGTGGTCAGGTTGCAAACGAAGATGAGATGCTACAAATAGAGCAGCAAACGGCTCAATTCATTGCAGAGGGTTTGCAACAAGTAAAAGAACTTTCGGGTCAGCTTTCCGGTGCTGGTGCTCCGGACCCTGTGGTTCAGCTTAAGGAGAAAGAGCTGGAGCTTCGTGCGCAGTCGGATAAATCGGATGCTCAGGTGGATCAAGGCAAGCTTCAACTCGATCAGCAAACCGCCGCAATGCGGGCGGAACAGTTCCAGGAGCGGATTGCCGCGCAGGAGCGTCAAACGCAGGCCCGCATTGATGCTGCGATGGAGCGGGAAATTTTGAAACAACAACCTGATGGCGGAGGTATGCCACAATGAAAAACCGTACAGTTCGAGTAAACGGATCAGCCCCTAAAGACCCCCCTAAAGCAGTTCCGTATGCCGACATTAAAGGCCAAGGCCGCATTCCTTACGGAAAGACCGCAGAGGCTCCTATGCTGGGCGATACGCGTAAGGTTATGACTGTTCGCGGGGCAGGAGCGGCCATCAAAGGAAAAAGCTACATTAGCTGCTGAGTGTCGCGCCGGTAGCTTGGAGAAGCGAAATGGGTGAATTGGACCTTCGTTTAATTCTGACGTTGGCTGGAATGGGTGTGTCGGTGGTCAGCGCCGCGGTCATCGTCAAGACCAAACTAGCGGCGGTAATTGACACGCTGTCTGATATCGAACACCGGCTGCGGAAGCTGGACTCCACAGTGGATCGGCAGCAGGCTCATATGGAGGTTGCTAACCAAAAGCTGAGCGTTCTGTCCGGTATGCTGGCTCCAGATAAAATGGAAGTGCGGGCGCGCGAGGTCGCCACAATGCAGGCGGAGATTTCCAGTTTGCATGGATCGGTGTCAAAACTGTTATCCATGCACAACGGAAAGCACCCGCCTTTAAACCAATAAATCAACTACTTAGGGTCAATAGGAGGTCAAAATGCTCTCAGCACTCATCGCGCCCATCACCGGGTTGCTCGATAAGGTCATCCCGGACGCTGACACCAAGGTCAAAATCGCGCACGAACTGGCCACGATGTCAGAACGACATACTCAGCAGATCGTCCTTCAACAAATTGAAGTTCTGAAGGCGGATGCTAAGGGGAACTGGTTCCAAGCATCGTGGCGACCCTTGGCGGGCTATGTGGCGGTGTCCGGCATGGCGGTGAATTTTTTGGTCAGCCCCATTGCTGCGGGTTTTGGGGTGTCGATTCCACAGGCCGATATGAGCGTTATGATGCCACTTCTCTTGGGGATGCTCGGAATTGGGGGCATGAGGAGCTTCGACAAGGTCAAGAAAACTGACACCAAGGTGGTTAGCTAATGGTTGCCAGAGCAACAATTGGTTCTTTGGCCCCTCCGCCGAAGATCAAACACGTCACCAGCATTGGTCAAAGTTTCCGTTCTTCCCCTAAGAACAAACACAAAAGAAAAAATTGGAAGAAATATAGAGGGCAGGGTCGATGAGCAACCACAATTGGGTACTTTCTTCGCGTTCTAGGGAACGTTTGTTGGGCGTTAAGCCGGAACTTTCGGACACGGTAAAGCGCGCTTTGGAACTAAGCCCCATTGATTTTGGTGTTACCGAGGGCAAACGAAGTCTTGAGCGACAGAAAGAGCTAGTTTCGCGAGGCATGAGCCAAACAATGCGATCCAAGCATTTAACGGGCGATGCCGCGGACTTGGTGGCTTACTTGTCCGGCAAAATTTGCTGGGAAATGCCTGCATATCAGCAACTAGCCGATGCTATGAAAGAAGCTGCCGAAGAAACAGATGTTTCAATACGCTGGGGCGGCGCGTGGCAGGTCAGAGACATCCGCCTTCATGAGGGCACCATGGAAGAGGCCATGAACGCGTACGTTGACCTTAGACGCTCTGAGGGGCGAACTCCCTTCCTGGACGGCCCCCACTTCGAGCTCAGTTAAGGGTTTTAAAGAGGATATAACCCATAAAAACACATTTCCTCCTAGCAAGTCTTATACAGTTGTGTTAGATATGATGTAGTATACCTAAAGTAAAGGAGTTATCCCATAGATATATCTGTAACAGAAGCGGTGCTTCGTATTTTAAAAGACCGTCGAGAAGGCTGTATTGCCTACATGTCGGCGGGTAATTTAAAATCTATGGAGCACTATCGTGAGCTTATGGGCAACCTAGAATGCCTTACTCATGTGGAACAGGAACTCAAGGGCCTGCTAGAAAAACAGGAGCGATATGATGACTAAAACAGCTACAAAACTGGATTTAACAGAAGTTTCGAAAGACGTGGAAAAGCTAAAATTTTCTAAAAAATCAAATCTTGCTGACGCTTATGTAGAGAATCCACGCCTAAATCCTGATAAAATCGGGAAGAATTTACTGGATCGAATGCCCAACCCCACGGGGTGGAGAATTTTGATTCTTCCCTACCAAGGAACCGCAAAAACCTCGGGAGGAATTTTTATTCCGGGTTCGGTTCAAGAAAAAAATCAAATCTCCACTCAAGCTGGTTACGTCTTGAAGGTCGGGCCTTTGGCCTACCGAGATTCAAATAAATTTCCAGACGGGCCGTGGTGCCAAGAAAAACAGTGGGTCATGTTTGCTCGTTATGCGGGCTCTCGGTTTCAAATTGATGGCGGAGAGGTTCGGATTCTTAATGATGATGAAATCTTGGCCTCAATTCTTGATCCCGAAGACATCCACCATTTATAAGGGTTATTTGTATGCCACAAGACACTAATACAGTCGAACTCGATATCGGCGACGCCGAAGAAACTGAGGTTGACGTTGTAGAAAACGGGGACGTGGAAACACGTTCTTCCGAAGAAACCTCTGAAACCTCTGAAAATTTCGAACGCGCAGAAACAGCTACGCAAAAAAGAATTGACCGCCTAACCAAAAAAATGCGGGAAGCGGAACGTCGCGAACAAGAAGCTGTTCGTTACGCTCACGCCGTTCAGAGTGAAGCTACTCAGCTAAAAAGCCAAGTGGAGGCTTTGGACACAAACTATGTTTCGGAATACTCTAACCGAGTTACGTCTGAAATGGAGCGCGTGGAAGAACAACTTGCTCGGTCCATAGAGTTGGGTGATTCTGCCGGCACGGTAGATTCCCAAAGAAAGCTTACGTCTTTGGCGATTCAAGCAGATCGCGCGGCACAGGCGAAGCTTCAACAAGAAAACTCGCGAAACCAAGCTTTTGCGGCGCAACAACATCAACAGCAACAGCAGCCGCAGCAACAGCCGCAAGCGGCAGCCGTAAAAAAGCCTGACGCAAAAGCGGAACAGTGGGCGCTTAGGAACTCGTGGTTTGGTCAAGACGAAGCAATGACTTATGCCGCGTTCGGAATACACAAATCCCTTGTAGAAAATGAGGGATTTGACCCAAGCGGTTCAGAGTATTACACTGAGCTAGATCGTCGTATCGCTGATAAATTTAGCGGCGGCGCAAAAACCTCCAGCAGACGGCCCGCCCAAACGGTTGCTGGTGCTTCGCGAACATCCAATGGGCGCACTGGAAGAAAGGTTCGACTCACCCCGAGCCAAGTGGCGATAGCCAAAAAATTGGGTGTGCCGTTAGAAGAATACGCGAAATACGTGAAGGATTAAGAATATGGCCGAGCAAGAAGAATTTTCTGTAGGTTCGTCCGTGGACCGCACTCCTCGCGCAAAAAAAACTCGGGAGAAGACGGCTATGCGTAAGCCGTGGGCTCCACCGTCTATGCTCGATTCACCGCCCGCACCGGACGGTTTTAGGCATCGTTGGATTCGCGCCGAAACGCGTGGTTTTGATGATACTAAAAACGTCAGTTCTAAACTCCGGGAAGGTTGGGAACTTGTCCGTAAAGATGAGCACCCTGACTTTGAAGCCCCGGTAGTTGATTCGGGAAAATACGAAGGTGTGTTCGGGGTTGGCGGCTTGCTTCTCGCTCGGATTCCGGAAGAGACCATTCAAGAACGTACCGATTACTTTGGTAGTCGTAACCGCGATCAAATGAATGCTGTTGACCACGATATGATGCGCGAGAACGCTCATTCCTCCATGCGGATCGGCAATGCTGATCGGCAGTCTCGTGTAACCTTCGGCGGCCCTAAACGATAGGACCGCCCCTTTAGGAAAGCAAACCAATGGCAAATCAAAGCACTGCCTACGGTCTTCGCCCTATCGGGATGGTTGGCAGCGGTGTTAATTCTACTGGTGTTACTCAGTATGAAATCGCTTCCAACAACACCAACGCAATCTTTCAATACGGTATCTGTGTGCCTCTGGCCGCGGGTGTTATTGATTTTGCTGGTGCCACTTCTGGCGGCACTACGCAAGCGCTTGGCGTCCTTATGGGTGTGGAATACGTGGATTCGGTTTCCAAGAAACCAATCTTTATCAATTACTGGCCCGGCTCCGGCTCGGTTAGTGTTGATACCAACCACCCGGTTAAGGCCTTTGTGGCCGACAACCCAGATCAGCTTTTCAAAGTTGCGTCTGATGCGACCCTTACGGACCGTGCTACGGCTCTTGCGACGGTGTTTGCTAACGCCTCGCTCGGTACTTCGGCGCGAACGGGTTCGACAAACACGGGCTCGTCTAACAGCGCGCTTAGTGTCTCTTCAGTGGCTGTTACGGCTACGCTTCCGCTTCGGGTTGTTGGTATCATGGACGATGCTGCAAATTCCGATTACGCGGCGGCGGGCATTCCACTGATTGTTCGTCTAAACGCTCACTTCAACGCGGGTTCTCGGAGGTTTGATTCTCAGACCACCGCAGATTCCCTCGGCATTTAAGGAGGGCTGAGAAATGGCTATTTCGCGCGCACAACTTGCGAAAGAACTTGAGCCCGGCCTTAATGCGCTGTTTGGGCTTGAATATGATCGTTACGAAAACGAGCACGCTGAAATCTTTGAGGAGGAGTCTTCGGACCGCGCCTTTGAAGAAGAAGTAATGCTTGGTGGTTTCTCCACGGCACCCGTTAAGAGTGAAGGCAACGCCATCACTTTTGATGATGCTCAGGAAACGTATACCGCTCGGTACACGCATGAAACCATTGCGCTGGCATTTTCGGTCACGGAAGAGGCTGTCGAAGACAACCTTTATGACCGTCTTGCATCTCGTTATACCAAGGCTCTGGCCCGTTCTATGGCCCAGACCAAGCAGATTAAAGCGGCTGCCATCCTGAACAATGCGTTCACGGATGGTGCTTCTGCAATTGGTGACGGCGCAGCGCTTTGCTCCACGGCACACCCCAGTCTTTCTGGCAATCAACGTAACCTTCTTTCCACGGCGGCTGATCTTAACGAGACGTCCCTGGAACAGATGCTTATTGATGTTGCGGGCCTGACGGACGAACGTGGTCTGAAGATTGCTGTTCGCGGCATGAAGCTCATTATTCCAAAAGAGCTTCAGTTCATTGCGGAACGGGTTATCAACTCGAACCTTCGCTCTGGCACTGCCGACAACGATCTTAATGCCATGAAGACTATGGGTATGCTTCCTGACGGCGCGGTAGTTAATCACTTCCTCGTTGATACGGACGCATTCTTCATTAAGACCGACGCTCCAAACGGTTTCAAATACTTCAATCGCTCTCCGATTAAGACGGCGATGGAAGGTGATTTCGACACCGGTAACATGCGTTTCAAAGCGCGTGAGCGTTACAGCTTCGGTGTTTCTGATTGGCGCTGCGTATTCGGTACTCCCGGCGCTGCGTAAAACGACAGGTTTTTCCTGCCGTCGAGAAGGGGCTTTCCTGAAAAGGGAGGCCCCTTCTTTTTTGTTTACTTTCTTGTTAGAATGCTACGTGTGGGCATCAAAAAAGCTTTGCAGACAGGTCTCCGCCCTCCTGACGTTGCACAGACTGCAAGGCAAACCCTTGTGCATGAGGTGAAGATATGGCTTCGACAACTTTTTCCGGTCCGGTCCGTTCTGAAAACGGCTTCCAGACAGTTTCAAAAAACGCGACTACCGGTACTATTACGGTCACCAGCGGCAGCAAAATGGCCGTGGAGGCCGAAGGTGGTGCAGGTATTGAAGGCACTGCGGAAACTTACATTACGCAGGTGGAGCGCTTTAAAAGCGACGTAGACACTAACGTAAACCTCGTTAAAACCACTATTATGCTAGACCTTACCGGTCTTCAGTCCACCGCCGCCGGTGACATTATCGGCAAGAACGGCGCGGGCGTAGCATACTTGGGTCAGGTTACGACGGCCAATTCGGGTGTTGTCTTTGGCGTTACGATGGAGTGTTTTGAAGCTCCGGCGGGCGGCGACCCCGACATTGACCTCTACTCTGCCACGGAAGCAACTGGCGTTGAGGACAGCCCCATCAGTGGTCTAACGGAAACCCTCATTATCAACGCAGGTGATGCTGCCGTTGGCACGCGTGTGGCGGGCGGTACTATTGTTGCGGATCAATACCTGTATTTGGTTGCAGGCTCTACCACCGACGCTGCATACACCGCGGGACGTTTGGTAATCACCATCTTGGGCTATGACGTAGCCTCGTAAGGAGTGAGTTATGGCAGATACCGTTGCGTCTCAAATTATTGAAGACGGTCCGAAATATGCGGTAATGAAGTTTACCAACCTTTCGGACGGCACGGGCGAAAGCGCCGTGGCAAAAGTAGACGTGTCTGCTCTGGAAAATAGCGCAGATGGCGACGCCTGTACTGGCGTCGTCATTGAGCGAATTTGGTGGCAGTGTATCGGTATGAAAGTACAGATACTGTGGAACGCCACTACAAACTTGTTCTGTATTGAACTGGGTGAAAACCAGAGCGGCTCTCATGATTATACGGTGTTTGGGGGCCTTACAAACAACGCGGGCGACGGTAAAAACGGCGACGTTTTGTTTACCACAATTGGCGCGACTTCCGCCGACACTTATACAGTGATTATGTATCTCCGTAAAAAGTTCGGTTAAACTGGTTAAAGGTTGGGGCGCGGCTAAAATATAACAGGCGCGCCCTTTCCCTTAAACAAACGGAGGTAAAACTCTAATGGCCACTACAAAAAACGTTACGCGGACGCCCTCCGGACGAATAAAATACCGAGGCGAAACATTCGCGGGTTTTAACAAGCCGAAACGAACACCGGGTAAAAACAAAAAAAGCGCTGTTCTTGCCAAAAAAGGCTCCGAGATCAAGTTGGTTCGTTTTGGCGACCCAAAGATGTCCATCAAAAAAGATCAGCCCAAACGTCGAAGCAATTTCCGGGCTCGCCATTCTTGTGATACCGCGAAAGACAAATTTTCCGCTAGGTATTGGTCCTGCAAAGCTTGGTAAAGTTGTATGGAGTAGGGAATGGCCTATTCGCGCAAGTCTAAAAAATCTTCTTCAAAAAGCAAAGGAAGCAAGATATGCCCGGCAGGCAAAGCCTGGGCAGAGCGTACCTTTGACACGTACCCCTCCGCGTATGCGAATATGGCGGCCTCAAAATATTGTAAGGACCCCAACTACGCCAAAAAGGCGAAGGGTAAAAAAAGTGGGTGAGTTAAAAAAATGGCGCGACCAAGATTGGGTTAGAATAGGCACGGACGGTAAAATCAAAGGTGCCTGTGGGACGTCTAAAAACAAAAAGAACCCTGACCGGTGCTTGCCCCGCAGCAAAGCGAAGAGCCTCACTCAATCGGAGCGCGCCGCCACAGCTCGTAAAAAGAAAAAGGGAGGCGCAGGGGGGGAAAAAGTTGTTCCCAACACAAAACGCGCAAAAGTAAAAAACATGGCACAGGGTGGCGTTGTTGCGCGGGGTTGCGGGGCGATTATGAACAATCGACGCAAAGTAACGAAGGGCTCTGTAAGGCCATCATGACCTTAGATTTTTTGACACCTTCTTTGGATACGGAACAAGCGGTGCATCAAGAGCTTCTAGATTGGTCTTCCGATGTTTTGTCAAAAGCTAGTCCTCACTTTAATGACCTTCCACCGTGCCCTTACGCTCAACAAGCTTGGCTATCCGACAGTGTTTCGGTCATGTTTAAATACGAAAACAACAAGCAATGTCTATACAGCGCGATTTCCCGGTTTGACGATTTGTTTGACCTCGCCATAATTGTAGACTTTAAATTTGACGAAGACCCCAAAGTTTTTCACGATTATCTCGATCAACTGAACGACGTCATTTCTGAGGGCATGTTCATAGACAAGGACATGTGGGTTATGGGTTTTCATCCACATGACGAGGAAAGCGAATTTGTGCAGGACGTGGACTTTAAACCACGCCTAGCAACAGAATATGCGATGATTTTTGTTCAACGCTTATCTAAGTTACAACAGGCAGCAGACAAGCTGGATAAAAAAGGTTATTATAACGTATACGACGATCAATATAACGCCCGTGAAATCTATGAAAAGCGGGACCGTTTTCACAGGAGACTAGAAAATGGCTATGAAACCTAGGGTTAGATTGCTCCAGGGAGCTCCTCGTCCCCCAAATAAATCGAAAGACACAACGGTTGGTGATCCCGATTTTGGTGCTGACGTGGATGCCCAGAACGAAAAGAATAAAAAGGATATGCCGAAACCGCCTCCCGCGCGTAACCCGCCGGAGCCGAAGAAGACGCCTGTGCGGATGATGCGCGGCGGCATGGTTAAGAAGAAGCCTGTGCCGAAGAAGATGCGCGGCGGCGGCATGGTTAAGAAGATGCGCGGCGGCGGCATGGTTAAGAAGATGCGTGGCGGCGGCATGGTTAAGAAGAAATAGCCGACCCTTTCGCATTGGTTTTGTAGGGGCTTAGAAATGGCCACGTCCGGCAGCAAAGATTTTGAGTTAGACGTCTCGGAATACATCGAAGAGGCGTTTGAACGTTGCGGTTTTGAGGTTCGTACCGGTTACGACCTCAAGACCGCAAAGCGTTCGTTAAATTTGTTGTTGGCGGATTGGGCCAACCGCGGGCTTAATCAATGGACCATCAAACAACGCTCTGTAACCATGATTCAGGGTGATGGCGAATACGCTTTAGGCGAAGACGTTATCGACGTTTTGTCGGTGGTTGTCCGCCGAGACAGCACGGATTACTCGCTAGGCCGTCTTAGTCGTGACAACTACCTAACCATTCCAAATAAAACCACCCAAGGTCGGCCCAATCAATTTTTTGTGGATCGTCAAGTCAACCCAAACCTCAAAATTTGGCCCATCCCGGACAACAGCACTGATGTTATTTACTACGACGCGTTGACCCGAATGGACGATGCCGACACTTTTGTAAACACCATGGACATTCCGTTCCGGTTTTATCCATGTTTGGCAGCAGGCTTGGCTTACTACCTGTCTTTGAAACGAGCCCCGGACCGCGCTCAGCTTTTAAAAGCTGTTTATGAAGAGGAGTTTCAACGCGCCGCAGAAGAAGACCGAGACAGAGCTTCCTTTAACGTTGCCCCTAAGTATGATTACTATGGGAGCCGTTAATGGCTAAATTTGCAACGGGAAAGGACTCTTGGGCGATCTGTGATCGTTCGGGTTTTCGTTATCCTTACCGAATTATGAAAAAAGAATGGAACGGACTTTTGGTGGGTCCGGACCAGTATGAGCCCAAACAACCTCAACTAGGCCCGTTCCGTAAAGTGTCTGACCCGGAGGCTTTAAAAGATGCTAGGCCGGACAAAGTGGAACCTTTGGACGTTTACGTGGGTCTACCTTTGATCGAAGACCCTAATCTGCGGCCTTGTCCGGGTTTTGGGCAAGTCGGCCAAGTCACGGTGAGCACGCCATGAGTTTTACATACGACGAGCTAAAAACAGCGCTTCAAGATTACACGGAAAACGACGAGACGTCTTTCGTAAACAATCTTCCGGTGTTTATTCGTTTGTCCGAGGAGCGAATATTAAAGAACGTTCAGCTCAGCTTGTTTCGAAAAAACGTTAGCGGGACTATGACCGCCTCCAACAAATATTTGGCCGTTCCGTCGGATTTTTTAGCGCCGTTCTCATTGTCTTTTGTGGACTCTGGTGGGGATCACGAGTTTCTTGACTTTAAAGACGTGGACTATGTGCAAACTTTTAATCCCGACGCTTCGACAACGGGAGACCCTAGATATTATGCCGTTTTTGACATAAATTTCTTTATTCTTGGTCCTACACCGAGTGCAAATTCCACGACTGAATTGCATTACTTTTACCGACCCGCCAGTCTTACGGCAGGGGCGGGCAGCGGAACTACGTGGCTCAGTGAGAATGCGGAGTTAACCTTGTTGTATGGAAGCCTTATCGAAGCGTATTTATACATGAAGGGGGAGCCGGACCTTATGGCTCAATACGAGAAGCGTTTTGCAGAAGCCCTTACGGGACTTAAAATGTTTGGTGAGTCGAAAGAAGTTACGGATCAATACCGTACCGGAATGTTGATTAGGCCGAAACAATGAATGTAGAACCGATGCAAGCTAATCCCGCGTCTATTTTTGACGTTGCCGTTCACACTACAAACAACCGCGGATTTACTCCGGAGGAAATCGCAGAACGGTGCGCCGATAAAATTTTATCCGTGTCGGAAACCGCGCCCGCTGCAATTCGGGATCAAGCGCACGTTTTTCGTACAAGGATGGTTAAACTTCTTACTTTTTACTTGGGCGAGGCCGCAAAAAACGACCGAACCACTGTTTTTAACGCCCTCATGGACGCCGGTCATCCCGACCTCGCCGAACTAATTAGGAGACTTTGATATGGCCTTTAGCGGGAACTTTATGTGCACCTCGTTCAAAAAAGAGCTGATGCTGGGCGCACACGATTTTGATGCCTCTTCGGGGGACACGTTTAAAATTGCTTTGTATACGTCTTCGGCCACGCTTAATGCCGCTACAACCGCGTATGCTACTACCAACGAGACTAGCGGAACGGGGTATACCGCCGGAGGTGGGGTACTTACCGCGGTAGACCCCACCACTTCGGGAACTACGGCGTTTGTGGATTTTGCGGACGAGACGTTTTCTAGCGCGACCATCACCGCTCGCGGGGCTCTTATCTATAATACTACGCCGAATACCACTTCGATTGCGTTGACTAATCCGTCCGTCATTGTGTTGGATTTCGGTAGCGACAAGGCGTCCACTTCGGGAGCTTTCACCATTGTGTTCCCAACGGCAGACGCAAGTACGGCGATTATTCGGATAGCCTAAATGTCTGACGCCACCGTTTTTTTTAAAGGCTGGAATTCTTCTTCCGGTGGATGGGGGGACGGTGCCTGGGACGGCGAGGCCGCCCTTCCGGGAGCGACCTCGGCTGTAACTTCGGTAACGGTTACCGCAAACGCAAACGCGCCTGTCACGGGTTTATCGGCGGTTACCTCCGTAGGATCGGTAACGGTTACCGCAAACGCG
>Ga0307488_10001130_pt1 | contig 22402 bp, 15 predicted proteins | sample SB02metaG_FD_202248 | JGI IMG/M metagenome (GOLD analysis project Ga0307488, IMG submission 202248) | Sea-ice brine microbial communities from Beaufort Sea near Barrow, Alaska, United States - SB 0.2 | ecosystem: Environmental > Aquatic > Marine > Coastal | place: USA: Alaska | collected... | reverse complement strand
CCCCCCCCCGCCGACAGACTATTTAGAGCTTGCTTAATTTTAGCTTTTTGATCACCTTGTGTAGGCTCTAAAACGATACCTGAGGCACCTGCATACAAAACAATAGACACACTATCTTGGTCGCTCAACTGTCCAATTAACAGCTAGAGTGAACGGGTTAATAGTGGTAATTTATTTGTCTGATTCATTGAGCCTGACACATTCAATAAAAACACTAAATTTCGCCCAACAATCTAGCTAACATCTATGCTGAAGCCCTTTAGACCGATTCGCATAATATGTCGTTGTTCTGACCAAGGTGAGGGAGCAATTGCGGTTTCAATATTAAAAGGGTCTTCAGATACACTTTCATGATCTAGAGCGTAGTTATAGTCAAAATAATTGATGAACTCTTCTATTCTTATGGCATCTGCAGGTGGCAGGATCCCCTGATTAATCATTCTACGTATATTTGTATAACTACCGGTGTCAACGTCGATTGAGAAGGTTGTAATAAGGTTCTGCAACACCGACCTGATACCATTTTCGCTATAATGCTGATAATTTTCAGTATTCACAATGGGCCATTTTACAGGTTTATAATGCTGAAGCTGTGAATGATAAATAGAACTCTTTTCCAAAGTTCTGCTACCGATCACAGACACATCATGCAATTCAACCACTTGCGGTCGACTATTTATCGCCACTGGCTTTCGTTTTATTTCAGAGTGCTCTGCTGTCTTATTCTCATTACTACCCGAGCTACTAGCCACCGATAGTACTACCAATGTTGTGCTGATCGAATACATGTTGAATGTTGATGTTTTATTATGGTGCTTTTTAAAAGTTTTCATAAATTATCTCTTTTGAAAAAAATTTAAAGACGTTGTGTTTGCCTTACCAACGGATTAGTTAATCAAAAGGGTTATTTATTTTTGAGATATTAAGTTAATCATTTAAACCAACAAATGGTGAATATCACTAAAGGTTGATATTACAAGATCGTTTGCAATTCCATTTATTACACTAACCAACTGTTTTATATATATAAAATAGAATTGGCATAGTCGATGCAAACTATCGAGCAACGAAATCTGACAATTAACTCAGATACATATACTCACTATTAACTTGTTTTTCAGGGACCCAAAAATGAAATCAATCATAAATGTAAAGAATAGTCGCAGATTACTGACCATATTGCCTATTCTTCTATCAGTTAGTCTTCTTAGTAGTTGTGGCGAAGCCGATGCATTAGACAAGGACACCAATCAAGATTTAGTTATATCGGTCCCTGTAGAAGTCGCGCCATTAACCATAGGTCATATCTCTTCAAATTATGCTACAACAGCTGTGTTAGAAGCTAAAGAAGAAGCATTTGTAGTACCAAGAGCGTCTGGGATCATTGAACATATATATGTAGAAGAAGGTGACTATGTTGAAAAAGGCCAAATATTGGCGCAAATAGAACCGCGCCGTTATCACTTGAACCTAGACCGAGCAAAAGCAGATTTAATAGGCGTTGAAAAAGAACTCTCAAAGATCAATAAGGTTTACGATAAGAAGTTAGTCAGTGACGATACATATGACAAACTGACTGCTCAATATGAATCTGCTAAAGCCACACGATCGCTTGCTGAACTAGATTTAAAAGAAGCCACAATAGTAGCTCCTATATCTGGTTATATTGCAGAACGAAATGCCAAAGTGGGAAATCTTAGTGAGTCTTTCCAGCGCGAAAGAATGTTCCATATTGTTCAACAAAAAGAATTATATGGAATAGTCTATTTGCCTGAAAAAGAACTCTCTAAAGTGCATAAAGAGCAACAAGCCTCTTTAGACTTAACGGCATTCGATGGTGCTGATATTATTGCCTTTGTGGAACGTATTAGCCCAGTAATTGATTCAAAAACGGGGACGTTTAAAGTCACATTACGTGTACCTAACCCTGATAACTTACTTATGTCAGGCATGTTTGCCCAAGTTAAATTGAATTACGACACCAAACAAAACGTGGTGCTGCTTCCACGCAAAGCGCTACTTGCCATAGACGACAGTGTGAATGTGTTTGTGGTTAAAGATGGTATCGCAAATAAACAAGCCGTCACCGTGGGTTATCAAGAAGGTGAGGTAGTAGAAATATTAAGTGGTTTATCAGGCTCAGAAAACGTAGTTATCACTGGGCATCAAAACCTCAGAGACCAATCCCCTGTAGAAGTGGTCAATGATGACGTTAACCACATCGAGCCTCTAGAACTAGCCCAGAAAACCACCAGTCAGTTAGCTAAAGGTTAGGGGCTGGCTATGAACATTGTTGAAATAGCGGTCAAACGACCCGTCACAGTATGGATGTTTACCTTCGCGATAATTTTATTTGGTATGGTTTCACTATCCCGCTTAGCGTTAAACCTGTTACCAGAATTATCCTACCCTACCCTGACCATCCGCACTGATTATATAGGCGCAGCGCCGGGCGAAATCGAACAACTGGTATCCAAACCTATTGAAGAAACCATCGGTGTGGTTAAAGGGGTGCGCACGGTCACTTCAACGTCTAAAGCCGGTCAATCTGATGTGTTACTCGAGTTTGATTGGGGCACAGATATGGACTTAGCCAGCTTGGAAGTGCGTGAAAAACTAGACACGTTACAATTACCTTTAGATATCAAAAAACCATTATTATTGCGCTTTAATCCTAGCTTAGACCCGGTTATGCGTTTTGGCCTAGGAGGCGCATCAGTCGAAACAGGCGTAACGGTCGAAACACCCACCAAGCCTTCAACATTAGCAGAGCTCAACCAAGCACAAGACAGTCAGCAAGTGGTATTAACCAGTCAAGGCATTAAAGCGCTACGTATCTACGCTGAGGAACAAATCAAACGGCAACTCGAATCAGTAGTCGGTGTAGCATCGGTCAAAGTGGGTGGTGGCTTAGAAAATGAAATTCAGGTACTGGTTAACCAACAAAAAACCAGTCAACTGAACATTACCGTTAATGAAATCATTAAACGTTTAAAAGACGAAAACGTAAATTCCTCTGGTGGCCGAGTAAAAGATGGCTCACAAGAATATTTAGTTCGTACTTTAAATCAATTTCAAACCTTAGACGATATACGCAACCTATTTATCGCTAATCGGGAAGGCAAAAATATTCGTTTAGGCGATATTGCCACTGTGCAAGACGCTCACAAAGAGCCAACTTCTATAAATCGTTTTAATGGATTTGAAGGAGTGGAAATTGCCATTTATAAAGAAGGTGATGCAAACACTGTACAAGTAGCTGAAAACATACAGTTTCGTATTGCCCAGTTACAAGATGATATACCCAGCCAATATCAATTGCAGTTGGTATACGACCAATCTAAGTTTATCGCCAGTGCTATTGATGAGGTAAAGTCAGCCGCTATTATCGGTGGTTTGCTGGCTATGTTGGTGTTGTATTTGTTTCTCAAAAACATTTGGTCGACGTTGATCATATCTATCTCTATTCCTGTCTCTATTATTGCGACTTTTAACCTTATGTATGGTAATGGTATTAGTCTTAACATCATGAGTTTGGGGGGTATCGCGCTGGCTATTGGCCTACTAGTAGATAACAGCATAGTGGTATTAGAAAACATTGCTCGGCATAAAACTAAAACCAAAAATTTTAAGCAAGCTGCAATCATAGGCACCAAAGAAGTATCGATGGCCATCATCGCATCAACATTAACCACCATGGCAGTATTTTTTCCCTTAGTTTTTGTTGAGGGCATAGCTGGGCAACTGTTCAGTGATCAAGCGTTAACCGTTACCTTTGCCTTGGCGGCATCCTTAATTGTGGCACTCACATTGATCCCTATGTTGGCATCACGAGAAAAATCAACGGATGCAGCGAAAAATGAGCACTCCTTAGATCTTGGTGAAAGCCTCGAAAAAACCAGTCCAACATCAAAAATAGGCTGGTTATTTCATTACTTATCATTGCCTCTTTATTGGGTAGTGCAACTAATTTTCCATTTTATTCCTTTTCTGATTACATCTTTAATTATTGTGTTATTCAGAGTCTTAAGCAAAGTGTTGGGAACGTTATTCCGTCCGCTATTATGGATATTTGATAAAAGTTTTGTGCTAATCGAAAAAACTTATTTAACTGCACTCAAACATGCATTAGATGCTCGCCTATTGGTGTTAACTGCCGTTATAAGCGTTTCTTTGGCCTCGGTGTTGTTATTACCTAAGCTTGGTATGGAGCTGATACCTGATATGTCCCAAGGTGAGTTTTTTGTAGAAATCAATTTACCCACTGGCTCTCAATTAGAAAATACCGATCGAGTGATTGCTGACTTAGCTCACTTTACTGCTGACCTTGAAGGTGTTGATCGCACTTATGCTTTAGCAGGAACGGGAAGTTTAATGAATGTATCAGCCAGTCAAGGCGGTGAATATTGGGGCAAGCTAAATGTGGTCATGCAAACGGCTAGTTCTGCTCAGACAAATCAGCGAGTAATGCAAGAAATGCGCGGTTATTTATCAAAACAAGCAGGGGTTCAGAGTAAGTTTGGTAAACCTGCATTGTTTACTTTTGCGACACCTTTGGCTGTGCAAATCATAGGTTATGATCTTGAAAACCTGACTAAATATAGTCAGAGGATGGAGGCTATTATGCAAGGCGACAAACGATTCGCCGATGTAAAATCCTCATTACAAGCAGGGAATCCAGAGCTTAAAATTAAATTCGACCATGGAAAACTGGCTCAACTCGGTATTAATGCTCCCGATGTAGCTAAACTGCTTTCTGTACAAATTGGTGGCGAAGTGGCGACCAAATACAGTATTGAAGACAGAAAAGTCGATATTTTAGTCAGAACCATTGAACAACAACGTGACTCCATTGCTGATATTGGGCAAATAATTGTAAATCCTGGTGCCAGCCCTGCAATCCCTTTGGCAGCTGTGGCAGATATTAGTATGTCAATTGGTCCCAGTGAAATAACGCGTATAGGTCAAGAGCGGGTAGCAGTTATCTCAGCTAATTTAAATTATGGTGATTTAAATGAAGCAGTATTAGCGGTGCAACAACATATAGATACCTTAAAATTGCCGTTAAACATGCAAGCCAAAGTAGCCGGACAGAGTGAAGAAATGGAAAACAGTTTCCAATCTTTACAATTTGCTTTAGCACTGGCTATATTTTTAGTGTATCTGGTCATGGCCTCTCAATTTGAGTCATTGTTGCACCCACTGCTGATTTTATTGACCGTGCCTTTAGCCTGTGCGGGCTCTATCTATGGATTGTACCTATCAGGCACCAATATCAGTGTTGTAGTGTTTATCGGGCTAATTATGTTAGCAGGTATCGTAGTTAATAACGCCATAGTGCTAATCGACCGAATTAACCAACTGCGTGGATCAGGACTACACAAAAATGCGGCTATCATCGAGGCCGCACAAAGTCGACTTCGACCCATTTTAATGACCACTTTGACGACTTCATTAGGTTTATTACCTATGGCAATTGGCTTAGGGGATGGAGCTGAAATTCGCACACCTATGGCTGTTACCGTCATTTATGGATTACTCTTTGCCACCCTTCTGACCTTATTTTTTATCCCTGTTATCTATAGTTTATTTGACCGCAAAAAATTTGAACGAAAAGAGCCTGACCCAAAAGCTGAGGAATTACCAATAAGCACAAATAAAGGGGAGACAACTTATGGATAAGTTTGAAAGTGCGGGTTCAGCATTAGCGGATTTTGCGATACGTCGCCCTGTTACTATTATGATGTTGTTTTTATCTATGTTGGTATTTGGGATTATATCCAGTCAGCTATTGCCACTGGAAAAATTTCCCAGCATTGATATCCCTGAAATCGCAATTCGCATTCCTTACAATGATGCCACGCCGGTGGAAGTGGAAAAAATGATCACAAGGCCGGTAGAAGAAACGTTAGCCACCATGTCTGGTATCAAACGTTTGCGTTCTCGTTCATCTGAAGACGGTGCTGAAATTCAATTACAATTTGCATGGGATGAAAATCTCAAAGCAAAAGGCATTGAAGCCAGAGAAAAAATAGATGCCATACGGGCAGAACTTCCTACTGATGTCGAACGTGTTTTAGTATACCAATTTAACACTAACGACATGCCGATTTTTTCGTTGCGGGTATCTAGTGAACGTGACTTGTCTAGTGCCTACGATTTACTTGACAGAAACTTAAAACGCCCACTCGAAAGAGTCTCTGGGGTGTCTAAAGTCGAACTTTACGGGGTTACAAAAAAACAAATATCTATACGTCTAGATCAACAGCTAATGGCATCACTGCAAGTAGATACCAATGAATTAGCCAATTCTTTAAGTAATGCTAACTTTTCCCTAACCGCTGGGAGTTTTGTTGACTCAGATATTCAAAAAAAGATCACGGTCAATCCCCAAGGTGAATTTACTAGCTTGCAGGAAATTCGTGACTTAATGGTTAAAAAGGGTGTGCGCCTTAGCGATATTGCCTTGGTTAAATACGAAAAACCCAAACGCATTGAAGGTCGTCATTTGGATCAGTCCTATGCAGTAGGATTTAACATTTTTCGGGAGTCGACCAGTAACATGGTTGAGGTCTCCAGTGAAGTTTTAAAGGTTATTGATGATGCCAATTCAAATCCAGCATTTAATGGCATTCACTTATTTATTATGCAGAACGAAGCAGAAAGCGTCACCAAATCCCTTTCTGATTTACTCACTGCTGGCATGATTGGAGCATTGTTATCATTACTAGTGCTTTACGCCTTTTTACGTAATGTAACCAGTACTTTACTGGTCGTGTTATCGGTACCTTTTAGTATTTGTATTACCTTAGGTTGCATGTACATGATGGGTTATACCATCAACATTTTATCAATGATGGGCCTGATGTTAGCAGTTGGCATGTTGGTTGATAATGCGGTGGTTGTCACTGAAAGTATCACACAGGAAAAAGCCAAAAACCCTGATGTTGTTGCCGCCACAAAAGCCGGGGTGGCCAAAGTAAGCTTAGCCGTCATTGCAGGCACCATCACCACTGCGATTGTTTTTTTACCTAATATTGTCGGTGCTAAGGTTAACATCACTATATTTTTAGAGCATGTTGCCATTGCAATATGTATTTCATTATTTGCGTCATTACTCATATCTCAAACACTTATCCCTCTACTGTCCACGAAAATCAAAACGAAGGTATCGAAAAGCGCTCATCACACCCAACCAAAACCAGCTGGGAAAATAGCATTGTGGTATAAAAGCATTCTTGTTTGGACGCTTAAAAATCAAGGTAAGACCAGCTTAATTGCACTGTTGATCCTTGCGAGTACAGCACTGCCAATGCAGTACGTCACCAGTGATGATGATAACGACAACGACCAAAATCGGGTATGGATGAACTATGACATTCAGGGTAGTTTTAGTTTGGAAGAAGTTGAAAAAACCGTTAGCAAAATGGAAAAGTATCTATATGCCAATCAACAGAAATTTCACATTAAACAGGTTTATACCTATTACACCGCTGGTTTTGCCGTATCGGGCATTACCTTAATAGATGATTTGCCCGTGTCACAGTCAGAAGTGAAAAAACAAATCACTGACAGCCTGCCTAAGTTCGTTAGGGCAAAACCTTCGTTCCAATGGGAGCAAGGAAACGGTGGTGGCATTGAAATGACGATAATAGGCGATTCATCCGAAAGACTGGAGCAAATAGCTGAGCAAATCGTTCCAATATTGGCGAATGTAAAAGGGTTGTCACAAGTCAAAACGGATACTAGCCGACAAAAACAGGAATTACAGATTGTTATAGACAGGCAAAAGGCGTTTCGTTTTGGGTTAAATAGTAATGATATTTCTCGTGTTGTCTCTACCGCACTGCGCGGTACTAATCTGCGCACTTTTCGCTATGGCGACAGCGGTGAAGTAGGTATTCGTTTGATGTACGACCAAGCTTTACAAAATTCAGTAGACGCTCTAAAAAACTTAACTATCACTCGCAGTTCAGGTCAAAATGTCACATTGGATATGATTGCTAAACTAACAGTCAAACCAAGACTCTCAGAAATTAACCGCAGCTATCGTCAAACATCGATTACCATTGGTGGTAATTTACAAGACGGCTTTACCTTAGAAGATGCTCAAAAAAGTATTCAAGGCGTGATGCAGCACATCAAATTACCCACAGGCTACGATTGGACATTTGATGGCAGCATTAAACGTCAAAATCAAAACGAAGATGCGATGCAAACCAATATGTTATTGGCTTTAATTATGATTTATATTGTGATGGCAGCATTATTTGAATCATTACTTTTACCTACAGCCGTCATCACCTCATTGTTGTTTTCAATGACAGGGGTATTTTGGGCCTTGTTTGCAGCAGGTTTGCCGATGTCGATTATGAGTATGATTGGAATGTTAATACTGATGGGAATAGTGGTGAACAATGGCATTGTGCTGGTGGATAGAATAAATCAGCTAATCAATGTGGGCTTCGCAGTACAACAAGCAATCATAGAAGCATGTTTAACGCGCGTTAAGCCAATACTGATGACTGTATCCACCACTGTATTAGGCTTAGTGCCATTGGCAATAGGCAGCACGAGAATTGGAGGCGATGGCCCGCCCTATTCACCCATGGCAATTTCGATTATTGGGGGGTTGATATTTTCTACATTAACCAGTTTAGTATTAGTGCCATTAGCCTACTTGTTGCTGCTTAAGCTGAGATCAAGAACACTAGAAATGATCAGTAACAGCAAACGAATGATCGCTCGAGTCATCAGTATTTAATCAGCCGGAAAAAATCATGAATAAGTTAAGCAGATGGATCATATTACCGCTAGTAACCATAGCCGCTATATTATTTTATAGCATTGGCAACTCTTCAACTTTGATTGTGTTCTTATTGCTTGGTTTTATATTTGAGTTAGCTTTCTGGTTAAAGGCTTTCCCAAGGAAAAACGCTCATCCTAAAACCTGAAGCAACGGATAAACTTTACTTTTCTAACACCTCAGACAACAGGTTTATAGCCTGTTGTTCTGCATTATCTAATTCACCATCCGCAATAGCGACTTCCCTGACTAATTTCATGGCTTGTTGCTTCATATCAGTATCAATCAACAACTTGGCCCTGTGAGTTAGATAATCGTCAGTGCTGTTAGTTTTAATAGCGGCGTAACATTTGATTAGAGCGGTGCTGTAATACTCTTCTTTAGATACCTCTGCGCTCCATTTGATGGTATCAAGCCAATTGCGCATAAATTCAGTTTCTTGTTCAGTAATGACTCCATCAGCAACAGTTAAAAATAATACTAAATCGAACAATGCTTCACGTTGCTGTTGATCTTGGCAACGCCCCATATCTATCGATTGTATAAACGAATCAAATTTCATCTGTCACCCCTTAAAAATAAAATACCTAATCATCTAAAGTTAAAATTTAAGTGAAGCTTTGTGTACAAGCTAAATTGAGAATTAGCATGCTTTGGTTTAGGCTAACGCAAATTTTTATTCTGCGTAACTATTAGTTGGACTCAACATGATAAAAAATGACCCTAACCCTGAATATTTAGCGGCAAGTGATCGATATGAAAACATGTCCTATCGTCGATGCGGTAAAAGTGGCCTTAAATTACCCGCATTATCGTTAGGATTATGGCAAAATTTTGGTGCCATAGACTCCCCTAAAAATGCTCAAAACATGTTACATCGTGCATTTGATTTAGGTATTAATCATTTTGACTTAGCCAATAATTATGGTCCTCCTTTTGGTTCTGCCGAATCTACTTTTGGCCAGGTTATGGCAAAAAGCTTTAAACCGTATAGAGATGAAATGCTCATATCCAGTAAAGCGGGTTACGATATGTGGGCTGGACCTTACGGTATTGGTGGTTCAAGAAAATATTTAATCGCTAGCTGCGACCAAAGTTTAAAACGCACCGGGCTAGATTATTTTGATGTGTTTTATTCACACTGTTATGATCCCGACACTCCGCTTGAAGAAACCATGCAAGCATTAGATTATATTGTTCGTTCCGGACGCGCTTTATATGCAGGCGTTTCAAGCTATTCGCCGGTTCATACCAAACAAGCCATTCGTATATTACAAGATTTAGGCACCCCAATGCTGATTCATCAGCCAAGTTACAATATGTTTGATAGATGGATAGAAGACGGATTGACAGACGTTTTATTGGAGGAAGGGGTTGGTTCGATTGTATTCTCTCCATTGGCTCAAGGTTTTTTAACTAATAAGTATCTTAAAGGTGTTCCAAAAGATTCACGGGCATCACGCAGCGAACAGATTTATTTGACCGAGGACAATATCAGTCAAGAAAAAGTCGCCAAGGTGGTCCAACTGAATGCACTGGCTAAACAAAGAGGACAATCACTTGCACAAATGGCGGTCGCTTGGGTACTTAACAATCAAGCGGTAACAAGCGCCATTATTGGTGCCAGCAAAGTCAGTCAAATTGAAGACTGTGTGGCTGCCTTAAATAACTTAGAATTTACTCAACAAGAGTTAATTCACATCGATAATATTTTAGGAAAGTAAATTGTCAATTCACTTAGGTATTATCAATCCAAAAAGCCCACAAAATATGGGTAGTATTTTACGGGCCGCTGGTTGTTATCAAGCACAAAGCATCCGCTATACTGGCGAACGTTATGCAAGAGCTAAAGCTTTCAGCACTGACACAAAAAATGCTCATCTCAATATAACGGTGACACAAGTACCAGCAATTATTGACCCTATAAACGACAAAAACCTAACCAAAGTTGCGATAGAACTTGTTGAAGGAGCCACACCTTTGCCTCTATTTGAACATCCAGAAGATGCCTTATATATTTTTGGTCCGGAAGACGGCTCTATCGAACAAGATGTTGTCGACCATTGTGACTATGTTGTTTATATCCCAACAGTTGGCTGCATGAATTTGGCGGCAACAGTCAATGTATTACTTTACGATCGCTTGGCAAAAATGACAGTCATGCCCAGTGATGACCACATAATCAAAACCAGTCGAGATACAAACAACCGAACTAAAGTGGGTTTGGTGAACAAATGAGACTCAAGTTAATATAACGTTAACTTTTTTTGTTGTCCCTTAAACATTTCCTTTGTCATCTTCCGCTAACCGTGTGAATATTAAACTAATATCAACTCGTACATACTGTATTTAAATCACACAATAATATAGAAGGAAAATCTAATGAGTGATGATAGTCGCATCCCACGTAGTTCAGAAAACGACCATACACGTGAAATGGCCGAAGCCCGTAGAGAATTTATCAAACAAAAAACGGGTGCAGATCTGGTTCATACAGGTCAGTTTAGTATCGACCCCGCTGTACTTCCCGGCAATATCGAAAACTTTATTGGCGTAGTACAAATGCCCGTTGGTGTAGCTGGTCCAATGTTGGTCAACGGTGAACATGCTAAAGGTGAGTTCTATGTGCCTCTAGCGACTACTGAAGGTACATTGGTTGCAAGTTATAGCCGAGGTATGCGCGTAATCAACGAATGTGGTGGAGTGAAAACCACTGTTGTTGAAGGTTTTATGCAACGTGCTCCAGCGTTTCTGTTTAAAGATGCACGTGAAGCCAGAGATTTTGGTCATTGGATAGATGAAAATTTTGATAATATTAAAGCAACTGCTGAAACCACAACAAGTGTAGGTAAGCTTGAACATATTCAACAATGGTCTGTGTCTAAGACTAAATACTTACGTTTTAACTACACCACCGGTGATGCTGCTGGTCAAAACATGGTAGGTAAGGCAACGTTAATAGCCTGTGAATGGATCAAAGCAAATTCGCCAATCCCTTGTATGTACATGTTATCCGGTAACATGGATACAGATAAAAAGCACTCTCACCTCAATATGCTTCACTCAAGAGGCAAGCGCGTAATTGCTGAAATAGTCCTTAAAAAAGAGGTGTTAGCACGCGTAATGAAGGTGGATACCAAAATGCTTGCCGGTGCATCAGTATTAGCCAATACTGGCGCTCAAATGGCCGGTGCAGCTTATAACGGCCCTCACTCTGCTAACGGCATAGCGTCTTTGTATATTGCCACAGGACAAGATGAAGCTAACGTTGTGGAATCTCACGCTGGTATGTTGTCACATGAGCTCTTAGATAACGGCGATCTATATATGTCAGTCACATTACCATCGCTTATCGTGGCAACGTTTGGTGGCGGAACAGGACTACCGACACAAAAAGAATGTCTTGAAATGTTAGGCTGTGTAGGTAAAGGAAAAGCAGAAAAATTTGCAGAAATTGTTGCAGCAACAGTGCTTGCTGGTGATATTTCTTTGGGATGTGCTGTTATCGCTGGTCATTGGGTCAGCAGCCACGACAAAATGGGACGAAATAGAAAATAGTTTTATTTGAATAAATAGCCCGGCACATGGCCGGGCTTTTTTATATCTATTCGTATTGTATGACTTTTTGCATCTAACTAAGCTACCTCAATCGTCACCGGCACCCCATTCAGAACAGCATTCCCTGACAACTCATCTAACACCATTTCATCGGTTAAGTCGTTCACACTCACTCCAGCATGTTGCTCTGCGGTATGCCATTGGCTGCCTTTTTTGTTGTGTCCCCAGCCGTGTGGGATCGAAATCACTCCTGGCATGATTTTTTCGGTAATTTCAGCAGGCAATGATATTTTTCCTACCCTTGAAGTGACAGTAATCACCTGTTGATCTTGTATATTATGTTTACTCGCATCCTCAGGATGAATTTGCGCAGTACACCTCGACCAACCGTTATTCGTACCTTTAACCATGCGCTGGCTGTTGTGTAACCAAGAGTTATTAGTTTTAAGGTGTCTGCGACCAATCAATTGCAAACTTTCATCAGTCGCTAGCCCTGATGCCTCTGATGTAGAAAGCTCAGAAGCAAAGAAGTGTTTGTCTAGGCGGGTTAAATCAGCCATAAAGTAGTCAAAGCTTAGATCGATTTTTTTGTCGATATGATAAATGGCTTCGGGTAAATCAGGTTGCAGCGGGCCAAGATCTATTCCATGAGGTTTTTTCAATAATAAATCAATACTTAATACTTCGCCCTCATGACGATAACGACCGCTTTTCAATAAGTCATCCACTACCCCTTTTGGCTCTTTTTGCCAAAGTGATTGATACTTATCAGTGGGTAAACCATTTAACTTATCTAAACGCTCGGCTAAGCCAAGGTATATTTGCCAATCAGTTTTAGTTGTTTCCGCAGGCGGAAAAATAGCTGGGGAAAACTTGGTGCTATTTCTCACAGCAAAGTTATGGAACACAATATCGTAGTGGTCACGTTCTAGTGCCGTTACTGGCGGTAAAATAATATCAGCATGGCGTGAGGTTTCAGTAATATAAAAATCCACTGCGACAACAAAGTCTAAATTCTCAAATGCTTTATCTAATTGCTGGCCATTAGGCGTAGTCAAAATGGGGTTACCCGCGCCTATCACAATAGCTTTGATTTGCCCCTCGCCTTCGGTGAGCATTTCTTCGGCTAAAGCGGATACCGGAAATTCGCCGGCAAAAGCAGGCAGATTACGTACACGTGTATGAAAATTTGCAATAGACCCTCGACCAGAATGTGGTAAAAAATCGGCAGCGGGTTGCGTAAACATCATGCCGCCTTGTCTATCCAAATTGCCTGTGAGCATGTTAAACAACATAATCAAATATTGAGTAAGGGTACCAAAGGCTTGCACACTGGCACCCATTCTTCCGTAACAAACCGCGGGGCCTGCAGCGCAGAATGATTCAACCAATGCAATTATCTGCGATTCACTCATGCCTGTTAGTTTAGCCACTCGTTTAGGAGGGTAATCCACCACGTATTTTTCAACGCTTAGTAAATCAGCAGCGAAACCTAGCAATGCATCAGCTGCAATAAGTTTTTTATCAAACAAGGTGTGGAGCATTGCTAACATCAATAAGGCGTCGGTGCCTGGTTTTATAAAGTGGTGTTCGCTGCTCATATCAGCCGTTTCAGACTTTTTAGGGTCAATTACCACCACTTTACCGCCACGGGCTTGAATCGCTTTTAATCTGCGTTTGATATGTGGCACTGTCATTATGCTGCCATTGGAGGCTAACGGGTTACCACCAATAATCATAAAATGTTGGGTATGATCAATATCCGGGATGGGAATTTGTGATTGATGACCAAATAATTGCCGACTAACAATATGATGTGGCAGTTGGTCGACCGACGTAGCTGAATATCGGTTATGTGATTTTAGGGAGCGATAAAAATAAGGGCCAAATAAAATGGAACCCATATTGTGGGCATTCGGGTTGCCAAGATAAGTAGCGACAGATTCAACACCATGTTTTTGCTGAATATCGAACAAGTTAGTTGCCACTTTATCTAACGCATAATCCCAAGATACTTCTTGCCAGCCACCCTCTGCTGTTTTTTCAATGGGTGTGCGAATACGTTCAGGATCTTCATATAAGTCTTTAAGTGCCATTGCTTTTGGGCAAACGTGTCCTTCGCTAAAAGGATTAGCTTTATCACCTACAATAGACAAAATATTTCTGTCTTGAGTGGTAACTTCTATGCCACACATGGCTTCACATAAGGTACAAGTTGAATAATGTTTTTGTTTTTCAGTCGGCATAATCAATGTCACAAAATTGTTAATAGGTAAAATTTAGCGATTAACGCTGTTATACACAAGCATCATTTTTACTGATGATTTCTTGCACCCATTTTAGGCTCTAGACACAACCGTATAACTATTTTACCCTACACTTGGTTCACATGGTTAATCGACACTTTAGTTATAACACTTTCAAGGAATATAGTTGAAAATCACTGACACCAGTGCCCAAGACACTGTCATCATCCCTAAAAAATCAGTAAACATCTATGTGTTAGGCGGTGTGTTATTTTTAACACTCACCTTCATGCTTGTATTGTTGTATCCATATTTTTCCCGCTGGTCTGAGTCATCAATGACAGTTTCAGCTGACCGCATCCGTATAGGCACAGTAAAGCGTGGTGACTTTATTCGAGACTTATCTATTCAAGGAAGAGTTGTAGCGGCAATCAGCCCCAAGTTGTATAGCCCTGCCCAAGGCACTATCACTTTTATTGTTGACGCGGGAGACTCAGTTTTAAAAGGACAAATATTAGCTACAATAGATAGTCCAGAGTTATCCAATCAACTCAAACAAGAACAATCCACCTTACAACGATTGCAATTTGAGTTAGCAAGACAAAAGATCCAAAGTAAAAAACAAGTCCTAGAAAACCAAAAATCCTCAGACTTAGCCAACGTTGCCTTAACCGCCGCAGATAGAGAAAAACGGCGAGCTGATCAAGCTTATCAAAGTCATTCCATTAGCCAAATTGATTTTGAAAAAGCCCAAGACGACTTAGAAAATGCCACGTTAGTTTATAAACATTCAGTCAAAGATGCCAAATTGAATAGCGAAAGTCTCGAGTTTGAAGTGCAAACCAAACAGCTACAGGTAGACAGACAAGCTTTAGAGGTAAATGAATTATCTAGGCAAGAAACTGATCTCACCCTGCTCTCTCCTGTTAATGGGATAGTGGGTAATTTAGCGGTAGAGCAAAAAAACCAAGTCGGTAAAAACCAAGGGATTATGAGCGTAGTGGATTTAACTGAATTTGAGTTGGATGTGGATATTCCAGAAAGTTACGCCGACGATTTAGCTATAGGCATGGTGGCTGAAGTCAATTTAAATGGACAGACTCATCAAGCTATTTTAGTGACTATTTCTCCTGAAATTGAAAACAATCAAGTGACAGGACGAGTGCGTTTTGCCAAAACAGACTCGAATAATAAGCCGCTGTCTCCCCCATTAGGGCTAAGACAAAACCAACGTTTAACCACACGCATATTAATAGAAAGTAAGCGTGATGTGCTGATGGTAGAGCGAGGGCAATTTTTACAAAACGCCAATGGCAGTGTTGCTTACGTGGTGCAAGACGGGCTGGCAATTCGTACTCCTATCAATACTGGGGTGCGCAGTTTATCTGTGGTAGAAGTGCTTAACGGATTAACTGAAGGACAACAGATTATTATCTCAGGCACCGACCAATTTAGTGCTGCTGAAACTATATTGATCAGTCAATAATGTTTGCTTATTACTTCTCCCTTTCGCTAAAAAGTATTAGCCGTCAGAAAGGCTTAAGTGTATTAATTGCTGCGACATTGGGGATGGGTATCGCGGCATGTATGATCACTTATTCGCTGATCCATTTAATGTCCAAAGACCCTTTACCAAATAAAAGCGACAGGATCTATCATCTGCAATTAGACAATTGGAACCTCAATTCAGCCGCTGTTTTACCCGACTTACCACCTGAAGAAGTAACCTGGCAAGATGCCATAAATATCGTGCATGCCAAACAAGCTAAGTTTCAAGCTGCGCATACCATAACTTGGGGAATGGTGACCCCATCAGATAAAAACGTACCACCATTTTTGGGTATTATCCGAGCCACTCAGGGTGAGTTTTTCCCGATGTTTGAAGTCCCATTTTTATATGGGCAAGGTTGGCAAAATTATCCACTTAATCAGGTTGAATATGTTGCAGTGCTTAGCAAAGCCACCAATCAACGAGTATTTGGTGGTGTTAATTCTGTAGGTAAAACATTACCCATGTTAGGTCAATTTTTCACAGTAGTAGGAGTGTTAGATGAATGGCAACCCAGCCCAAAGTTTTTTGATATGTCGTTCGGGGCATTTTACCCACCTGAAGATATATACCTACCTTTGCAAATAAAAGCAGAACTGGAACTGCCTCATGGCGGCAATACTAATTGTTGGGAAACGGACATTGGTGATGAATATCAGGCTTTTCTCAACTCTGAATGTGTCAACTTCAATCTTTGGATTGAATTATCCAGCCATCAACATAAACAGCAATTTGAAAACTATTTACAGGGATATGTTGAACAACAAAAAGCACTCGGACGCTTCCCTAAGGTCACAAATAATATTCTGCTAGATATCAATCAATGGCTTGCACACAAGGAAGTAGTCGGCTCAGACATGTATGTGTTCTTCTACTTAGCTTTATTATTTTTATTGGTTTGTTTATTTAACGCCGCTAGCTTAATGAGCACCAAATTTACGGCTAAGAATAGTGAAGTAGCCCTCAGAAGAGCTTTGGGTGCAAACCAGCTAGCCATATTTACCCAATGCCTGACAGAAACAATTATATTGGGTTGTATAGGAGCGCTGATAGGTTTAGTACTTTATATGTTTGGGCTTGAGGGTATCAAATCCCTTTACCCTAATTTTAGTGCATTTGTGTATCTGGATATACCGTTGATGCTCTTGACTATTGGAGTGAGTATTTTATCTAGTGTGTTGGCAGGTTTAATACCCAGCATTAAAGTGTGTATGTTAGCACCAGCTGGATATTTAAAATGAGGATGGACCTTAAAGCTTTTATAAATCACTTACCTTTTTCTCGTATTGCATTTAGACCTATCATCGGTTCATTACTCAGGCAAAAATATGCCATGGCTATGTTGGTCTTACAGATTGCAATTACCTTAGCCGTTATCAGTAATGGACTATTTATTGTTTCTCAGCGTTTAGACATATTACAACGACCCAGTGGTATCGACGAGTCTAATATTTTTGTACTAACTAGCTCTGGCTTCACCAAAGATTTTAACCCAAAAACTAGCATACAATCTGATTTAGCAGCCCTTAGGCAGATGCCAAATATTATCAACGCAGTCGCCACCTACTCTTTTCCGTTTAGTGGCAGCAGTGATTGGGACGAATTACAAACCGTTGCAGGTAGCGACCAAAATACTGTGCCTGCAGCAAGTTACAAATTAGACGAACACGGCATAGACGCATTAGGAGTATCGCTGATTGCCGGAGAAAACTTCAGCCCTAGTGAAGTACTGTGGCAGACAGAAAGCAATAGCACATTCCCAAGTGTCGTTCTAATCACAAGTAGTCTGGCAACCGACTTATTTAGCACTGTAGACTGGTCATCTGTAGTGGGTAGAACCCTTTATATTAATGCAACACATAGTGCTGTTGTTAAAGGGATTGTGAAACAACTTCAAGCTCCTTGGAGCCCAGCAGGTCTAATAGAAAACAGTGTGATATATCCAAGAGTGATTACGCGGAACTCATCACGCTACCTAATTCGCACTCAGCCGACTATATTGCAGCACACTATTGCCACTACAGAGCGGTATCTGTCGATGAGCAATCAGCAACGCATGATCCGTAAAGTAGAAACAATAGAAACCATGAGACAACAAGTATACGGACCCGATATCGCGGCGGTTACAATTTTGTTGGTTGTCATGACTGCACTGACTATTATTGCTGCAATGGGTATAGCAGGTTTAACTAGTTTTAATGTCCTTATGCGACACAAACAAATCGGTATTAGGCGCGCACTAGGTGCAAATAAAATAGATATTCTATGTCAGTTTTTTGCTGAAAATATCATACAAACCACTTGTGGTATTTTTATTGGTTGCTTACTAGCGGTATGTCTTAACATCTTTTTGGTGTCTCAATATGCCTTACCCAAGCTGCCTTTGAGTTATATTATAAGTGCCATAATTTGTTTGTATATATTAGGCATATTGGCCACGTTAAAACCCGCATTACAAGCCATGAATATTTCTCCTGCAGCGGCAACAAGAAGCCAATAGGCTCCGGTATAAACTAAATGAACCATTCAACGACAATAATTATTTTTTATCTTTTTTAAACCTTTTTGATTATTGCTTCGACTTAGTCAGTGATTGTTCAAAAATTTCAGGGATACAGATGAAAATTGCAGACACCAGCGGTCAAGATACTGCTGTCTTAAAAACATCCAATAATAAAGCCAAATGGTTAGTATTAGGTTTCATCTTAATTGCTGTGTTGGTATACGACACCCTTGCACCCACGATCAGCAATTGGTCCAACTCAGACGACAGTATTTCTGCACAAAGAGTACGATTAGCCACGGTTACCCAAGGTGACTTTGTTCGCGACTTATCCGTTCAAGGACGCGTAGTAGCGGCTGTCAGTCCTAAGTTATATAGTCCTGCACAAGGCACTATTTCGTTTAAAGTAGATGCTGGCGACACAGTACTAAAAGGCCAAGTATTAGCCACCATTGATAGTCCGGAGCTCAGCAACCAGCTTAAACAAGAGCAATCAGCCTTGCAACGCTTACAAATGGAACTCGACAGACAAAAAATCCAATCTAGTAAACAAGCACTGGTTAATCAGAAAACGGTAGATTTAGCTAAAGTAGCTCTAACCGCCGCAGATAGAGAAAAACGCCGGGCTGACAAGGCCTATGCAAGTCAGTCAGTCAGCCAGATTGATTACGAAAAAGCCCAAGACGATTTAGAAAATGCGCGTTTAGTGTTTAAACATTCAGTCAAAGACGCAGAGCTGAATTTAGAAAGTTTAGAGTTTGAGGTAAAAACAAAACGTCTATTCGTAGAGCGCCAAAAGCTTTTGGTCGCCGAGCTTAGCCGCCAGGTTGACGAATTGACCTTACTGTCTCCCGTTAATGGCTTAGTAGGTAACTTGTCTGTTGAGCAAAAAAATCAAGTAGCAAAAAATCAATCAATTTTAAGCGTGGTGGATTTATCCGAATTTGAAATAGAAGTAGATATTCCAGAAAGTTACGCCGACGACTTAGCCATAGGAATGGCGGCCCAAATCAACCTCAATGGTGAAACGCATTCAGCAAAGCTTGTGACCATCTCACCTGAAATCGAGAACAATCAGGTGACAGGCAGAGTGCGTTTCATCTCCCTTTCTGATGCCGACATGAGTCAACCACAAGGTTTACGTCAAAATCAACGCTTAACGACCCGTATCTTGATGGAAAATAAGCAAGGTGTGTTAATGGTACAGCGCGGACAGTTTCTAGAAACCGGCAATGGGCGAGTCGCTTACATCGTCAAAAACGATATGGCTGAACGCACATCTATCGCCACCGGTGCCCGAAGCTTATCTAGCGTGGAAGTGCTTAACGGACTCTCTGTAGGCGATACCATTATTGTTTCAGGCACTGACCAATTTAATGGCGCACAAAGTGTGTTAATTACACAGTGATTTATCAGCGATTGATTCAAAAACGATTAATTTTAATAACGAATAATGACGATAACTATTAGGGAACAATTATTATGTTGAAAATGACAGATGTAAAAAAGGTATTTCGTACCGATTTAGTTGAAACCCATGCATTGCGGGATTTTAACTTACATGTGGGTGAAGGTGACTTTGTGGCAGTAACCGGCCCTTCAGGATCCGGAAAAACCACATTCTTAAATATCGCGGGACTGCTTGAAACTTTTAATGGCGGTATCTACGAACTAGATGGCCAGGATGTCAGTAATTTAAATGACAAAAAACGCAGCCAACTGAGAAACGAAAAAATTGGTTTTATATTCCAAAGCTTTAATTTGCTCCCTGATCTAAATTTATTCGACAACGTCGATGTACCTTTGCGTTATCGCGGATTTAACAGTGCAGAGCGTAAAAAACGTATCGAAAACAGCTTAGAAATGGTTGGGCTCGCTAAGCGTATGAAACACCTGCCCTCGCAACTTTCTGGTGGACAACAACAACGAGTCGCCATTGCTAGAGCATTGGCAGGTGAGCCTCGCTTTTTGTTAGCTGATGAGCCAACTGGCAACTTAGATACCGAGATGGCTAACAGTGTTCTGGACTTATTAAAAAGCATTAACGCTGCAGGCACCACTATTATTATGGTGACCCATGATGAAAATTTAGCGAAGCAGGCTAGGCGCAATATTTATGTGCGTGATGGCAAGGTCAGCGAAATTAATGATGTTGATATCGCCATGCCAACACGACTTGCTGCCGTCTAACACTTAGGAGAGACCGTTATGTTTGGTTACTATATAAAACTAGCGCTAAAAAGTGTAAAACGTAATCCCATCTTAAGTTTACTGATGATCACCGCTATTGCCTTGGGTATTGGTGCAAGCATGACTACGATCACGGTTAACTATCTGATGTCTGCCGATCCAATTCCACACAAAAGCCATCAATTATTTCATATACAAGTAGATAGCTGGGATCCCAACAATGCGTTTAATGATGATGATGATGCTCTTCCGAATCAGCTAACTTGGACAGATGCGACCAACTTCACCCTCGCTAAAAAAGCACTACGACAATCTGCTATGGGTAGATCTGGTGGCATTATTGAACCTTCTGATGACGATGCTAAACCCTTTGAAGCCTCGATTAGACTGGCTTACACCGATTTCTTTGGCATGTTTGATGTGCCATTTATCTTTGGTAGCGCATGGGATAGCCGTTCGGACACCAATCGAGAACAAGTGATAGTACTGAGCAAACGAACTAACGAAAGTGTGTTTGGCGGTGAAAACTCAGTAGGTAAAACTATTGTGGTTGCTGGCAGAAGTTTTCAAGTTGTTGGTGTGATAGACGATTGGCAACCTACACCCAAGTTTTATGACGTTAATAACGGTGCATTTAACGAAACCGAAGAGTTGTTTATGCCCTTCACTCTCAAAGAAGAATTGGAGCTGCCAAACTGGGGCAACAACAATTGCTGGAAAAGCCCTGATGGCGAAGGTTATAAAGCATTTTTACAATCAGAATGTATTAATACTCAGATGTGGGTTGAGCTGCCAAACGCAACAGCAAAAGCTGAATATATGGACTATTTGAATAACTATGTGATGGAACAAAAAGAACTCGGCCGCTTCCCTCGCCCTCTTAAAAATCGCTTATCAAATGTGATGCAGTGGATGGAAAGACAAGAGGTGGTGGAAGAAGACGCCAAGATGATGATGTGGCTTTCCTTTATGTTTTTGTTGGTGTGTTTACTGAATACCATTGGTTTGTTGTTGGCCAAGTTCACGGGGAAATCGGCTGAAATTGGTTTGCGCTTAGCATTAGGCGCATCAAAGGCAGACTTATTCAAACAACACTTAGTTGAAACCGCGATGATCGGTTTGCTGGGTGGTTTCGCAGGACTTGGCTTTGCCGTGCTTGGTTTACAAGGTATTAAAAGCCTATACGGCGACTTTGTAGATGACCTAGCAACGTTAGACATCAGTATGGTGTTAGTCGCACTGAGCATTGCATTGTTATCTAGCATAGCCGCTGGTTTATACCCTACTTGGCGAGCTTGTAATATCGCCCCAGCCAGCCAATTAAAAAGCCAATAGCGCCAGTCGGCCAATAGCGCCGGTCGGCCAATAAAGGAGCCAGAACATGTCAAATACTCAAACGAGCACCTCAATAAATTGGGAAGTTGGTCCTATTTTTCGTGCCATGTTACGTAACAAAGTTGGTGCCATATTAATCGCCCTACAAATAGCGGTGACTATGACAATAATCGTAAATTCGGTATACATTATTGTTGAACGTAGCAAAGAAATGC
>Ga0307488_10001129_pt1 | contig 22405 bp, 19 predicted proteins | sample SB02metaG_FD_202248 | JGI IMG/M metagenome (GOLD analysis project Ga0307488, IMG submission 202248) | Sea-ice brine microbial communities from Beaufort Sea near Barrow, Alaska, United States - SB 0.2 | ecosystem: Environmental > Aquatic > Marine > Coastal | place: USA: Alaska | collected... | reverse complement strand
ATAACCATCGTCTTGAAATGCCGCACAAGAAAATCTGTTAGCCAGTAAGATCCCGGGGTCTCTGCCATGATGGCATCGTGGCGTTGTTGTCCAGCAAGCACGGCGAAGCAGTGGGGACCGTCAAGCCTTGTCACATTCGGTTCGCCTGCAATCAATTTGTCGATCTCGCCTGCGGTGCCACAATCGGCGTAAGCAATGAGAATTCTGTCGTAGCGACCTCTGACAGTATTGAGTTTAGCCCCAAGACGCTGCGGAATTTTACCTGGCGTGTTGTGTAGCGATGCGGGCAGACATTCGAGCCGGACGTGACTCCACTGATTGATGTCGATCAGCTGGCGAATTTCCCGTGCGAGCGCCCCACAAGCAATAATCAGGCAACGTTTATCCATTAGCTGCACGTTTTTTCTTAATCAGCGCAGTTGCCTGGTCAGCGGCGTCAGCGGCGTCACGGCAGTAAGCATCAGCGCCCACCGCTTCGCTAAATTCTTCATTCAGCGGTGCACCGCCTACCATAACAATGTACTGGTCACGGAGATTGCGATTCACCAGTTCATCAACGACCACTTTCATATACGGCATAGTGGTGGTGAGCAGCGCCGACATCCCTAGAATGTCAGGTTCGTGTTCAATGAGCGCCGCAATGTACTCATCCACAGAGTTGTTTATGCCGATATCAATCACCTCAAAGCCAGCACCTTCCATCATCATGCCAACCAGGTTCTTGCCAATGTCATGAATGTCACCTTTAACTGTTCCAATGACCATTTTGCCAATAGGCTTGGCGCCAGTCTCTGCCAGCAGCGGTTTTAATACGGCCATGCCACCCTTCATGGCATTCGCCGCGAGCAGCACCTCGGGTACAAACAAAATGCCGTCACGAAAATCAACGCCGACTATCTGCATGCCAGCCACAAGCGCCTCGTTCAAAACCTTTTCTGGCGACCAGTCGCGGCCGAGGAGAATTTCTGTGCCTTCAACGACTTCTTCTCTCAGGCCGTCGTACAGATCGTCATGCATCTGCTCGGTGAGTTGACTATCGTTCAGGTCCTTTAGATCAATGTCTTCGTCGTATGCTTCGGTCATGGAGCAGCCCCTAGTAACTCATATCAGGAAAAGATTCTTTGCGTCTTTGCATAAAGTCGAGCAAGGCCTCGTCAACAGCCTCGTTAAGGGGCGGGGGCGTGTATTCTGCCAGTTTACGCTTCCATAATTTGTTTGCGCGAGCCGCTGTGTCTTGTGAACCTTCTTCTTGCCACTGCTCGAAACTGTTGTTGTCTGCTACTTCAGAACGGTAGAAGGCTTGTTCAAAGTTGGCGCGGGTATGGCTGGCGCCGAGAAAATGGGCGCCAGGTCCCACCTCTCGAAGGGCATCCATAGCGAGTCCATTGTCGGACATATCTACACCCGCCAATAATATCCCGATCATATTGGCTTGGTCGGCATCCATAACAAATTTTTCGTAACCCATGGAAAGTCCGCCTTCTAGCCAACCCGCCGTGTGTAACATGAAGTTGACCCCCGCGAGTGCCGCTGTCTGCATAGTGTTTGCTGCTTCAAAGGCTGCCTGCGCATCGGGAATCTTCGAGGCACATAAGCCGCCGCCGGAGCGGAAAGGGACGCCCAGTCGCCTTGCCAATTCTGCAGCGCCGTAGAGCACAAGACTAGGCTCGGGGGTACCAAAGGTTGGAGCGCCAGATTGCATGGAAATCGCACTGGCAAACGTACCAAAGATCACCGGCGCACCGGCTCTAACAAGTTGGACATAGGCCATTCCGGCCATCGCCTCCGCTAGAATCTGGACCAACGTGCCGGCGACTGTGACCGGTGACATGGCGCCAGCCAAAATAAACGGCGAAATCATCGTGGCCTGATTGTTCTCCGCATAGACGCGAGCGGCTCCCAACATGGTGGCATCAAACGTCAGGGGAGAGTTGGCATTGATGAGGCTAGTGAGTACGGTGTTCTGGTCGATAAATTCTTCACCAAAAAGTATTTTGGTCATGTCGACAGAGTCCTGGGCGCGGTCGGGGTGAGTCACGCTCCCCATAAACGGCTTGTCTGAATACTTAATGTGGCTATAAATCATGTCTAGGTGGCGCTTATTAACCGGTAGGTCAACCGGTTCGCATACTGTGCCGCCGGAATGGTGTAACCCTGGGCTCATATAAGTGAGCTTCACAAAATTTTCAAAGTCGGCGATAGTGGCGTAGCGGCGACCCTTATCAAGATCTCTCACAAACGGCGATCCATAAGCAGGTACCAGGACTGTGCGGTCACCCCCGATGATAGTGGAGCGCTCTGGGTTTCTGGCATGTTGAGTGAATTCGGATGGTGCATTCTTGCTAATAAGCTCGCGGCAAAGACCGCGCGGAAACCGCACTCGTTCGCCGACCACGTCAGCGCCAGCATCGCGCCAGAGCTTTAGTGCGTGCTCGTCACCGCGAAATTCGACGCCAATTTCTTCCAACACCGTGTCGGCGTTGTACTCGATGGTCTCAAGCGCTTCGGCGTTGAGTACACTGAAATAGGGTATCTTTCTGTCGATGAAGGTTGCTGCCTGACGGCCGGGCATTTGGCGACTTGCTGCTCGGCCTGCTCTACCGCCAGTTCTGCGTTTTCCTGATGTGGCCATTATATGGATAACCGTGTCAGTGAGAAAAATCACGACCTGATTTTGCCGCGCTATAGAGTAGGGATATTGATTTAGAGTGGCTTTGACTGCATGCAAATAAACGACATGTGAATACTTAGAAGCGACACCTGTTTTCTGCTCCACTGGTGTTACTTAAAGCTAGTCGTGGCGAAGCTTTGAGCTAGAGTTGGTTGGGCCCATAACTGCCGCGTATTGAGCTGCCTGGCGTTTGGCTGCCGTAACTGCGTTCTTAATCAGCAGGGAAACGGTAACAGGTCCTACGCCACCGGGTACCGGGGTGATAAAGCTGGCTTTGTCTTTGCAGCTAACAAAATCAATATCACCCACCACCTGATTGCTGCCATCCTCCGTGACTTCCTGATTGATGCCGATATCGATAATAATTGCACCTTGCCGGACCATGTCGCCGCTGATGAGTCTGGCTTTGCCCACCGCAACAATAACAACATCTGCTCTTCGAGAGTGTTCGGCCACGGATCGGGTCATGTGGTGGCATACGGTCACTGTCGCGCCTTCCGCCATCAACAGAAAGGCAATGGGTTTGCCAACAATTTCAGAGTGGCCCACTACGCAGACCTCAATTCCTTCAAGGTTGACGCCAGTCTGCTTGAGAATGTGCATGGCGGCCATGGCTGTGCATGGGCCCATCTGGGGAACTTCGTAGACAATGTTACCAATAGATGCAGGATGCAGACCTTCAACATCCTTGAGTGGGTGGATAGCTTCCTGAAGAATGCGAACAGCAATATGCGTTGGGACTGGTCGTTGGACAATAATGCCAGTGACTCTTGGGTCGACATTCATCGTCGCAATCGCTGCGAGCAGTTCTGCCTCGCTAATATTGGCTGGGAAGTGACGCTCTTCGAATTCGATACCGGCGCGCCTGGCAAATCGACGCTGATTGCGAACGTAAAGCATAACGGCTTGAGCGTCGCCCACTGTGATCGAGACTAGAGCGGGTTGCCAGCCCTCATGTTTAAGATTATCCACCTCTTCTTTCAACATGGCTATAATGCGGGCGGCTTCTTCGCGGCCATCAAAAACAACAGTGGGGGGGGATTGTGTCACGTCTGGTTGCGCCTTGGTGCTGAGTTTTTATCATACGGCTTTGATACAAGCAGTGTGCGCCGCGAGCGACATAAGTGGGTCGTAAAACGCAGGATTAGCCCGTCTTTTGTTCAGGATATCTGTTTAAGTGAATGATTCGATTGTGTAACAACGGAGCTTATAAACTCTGGGATTCCGTCGAAACAGAGTTGCTTGTTGGGTGCTAGCCACAAGTTATCGATGATCGATAACATGATTGGCGAGTAGAGCGGTGACCGCAACGATTAACACATCGATTCCGATGGTCAAGCTGGAATTAAGTACCTATCCATCGAGTGGTGACGCGCCGTCTCAAAGCACCGCCGTAGTTGCAGGCAGCGCTTATATCGTGATCTGGAGTGGTAACGAAGAAGGGTCGAATACCAGCGTCTTCGTCCACCGGTTGAATGCCGATGGCACTATCGCTGGCAATGACGCCGTTCAGCTGAAGACGTCGGGCACCTATGTGGTGACCTGGATGGGTAAGGAAAATAAGTACGATACTGCCATCTACATGCAGCTGTTTAATGCCGATGGCACCCTCAATGGACAAACGGTTTTCCAGAGCACTGGTAGTCTAAATGCCCAGAGCAGCGAGTCGGGCAGTGCCTACCTGGTTCAGAGCGATGTGACGGTCAATAGTCTTGCGGATTACGGATACTGACGACTCGCTCTGGAGTAGTGTCTCTATAGCGGCTGCTAACACTGACACCGATATGGGCGCCACCGGGCTGGAAGACGGTGAGTGCCTGCTCTATACCGTTGATGCGGCTGACTTAATGTAGGACCTTGTCGTTCCCGATTGGAAATTAGTAGTGGCAGCAGGCGCCTCTCATTTAGCCGCTCTTACGCAACGGCGGGATCGAAACCTGACATAATAGGGGTGAAGATCAAGATCAGGGATCTGTCATTGAAATATTGTCTCCCACTGGGAGTGAGTATTCGAATTCGCGGAGGAAGCTGCTAGTTGTCGTGATCAAGTCTTAACTTGCGCTGCTTGCTGCTTGCTGAGGCTTAAGTCATTAAGGACTCAGTGTCCCCCTTGCTCCCTAGAATTACTCCTCCACTCTATGCACTTACGCCAGCTTTGGCTTTTTTACTAGTATTGCAAAATCGTAGCAGGTTTGTTGTTGCGTTCGACTCCAATCTAAATGATAATACTTCTCATTAGCGTTATCATTTAGAATCGTACTGAGACTTGGAGTTTTACTATGTTTACCGTTCGTCGAACAGCCGCTATCGCCCTAACCACTGCTTCTCTGTGTGCTTCTGCTGACACGTTGCCCGATCGGGAGCATATAGAAACTATAGAGGTCTTGGGTATTCGCGGCACAAATGTCCCGAGCACGCTACCTGCATTGCAGAATGGCAAGATCTTTGAGGGTAAAAAGACAACAGTCGTGGATCTAACAGAACAGCCGAACTTCGTTGAGCCTAATCTGCGTCAGATGTTCTCCAAGATGCCTGGGCTGTTCGTATCCGATCAACAGATACCCAGCATCTACAACGTCAACTACAGAGGCTTGGGCAATCCCCACGAGTCTGAGTTCGTCGCGTTCTTTCAGAACGGCGTGCCTTTGGCGGCAGACTTATTCGGTTATCCCACGATGTACTACATGCCCGCAGCTCAGCGAGTTGAGAAAATGGAGTTCGTGCGAGGCGGGGGCGGGTTGCTTTACGGACCCCAGATCGGTCCTGCGGTTAATTTCGTTACGCGGCGTGCAGACGCTAACGCGGAAACTGTTTTTAGGACAGATCAGTCAACTGGTAGTAACGGCCTCTACAGCACTTACAATGAAATCCGAGGATCGAAAGGCGACTTCGGGTTTATGGGCTCATTCGATCGTCGCACCGCAGACGGCCCGAGGCGCAATGAAGACTATGAGGTAGACTCAAGTTACTTTGGAGTTTCATACGAGGGCTTTGACCAAATACGTCTGGGCTTCGACCTTGACCTCTACCAATCAGACTCTGGAGAAGCGGGGCGCCTCACTTCTCAGGAATTTGCCTCTGACCGTAATCGAACAAATTCGCCTTTCAACCGAGTAGAAATCGATCAAGTGATGGCGACGTTTACCTACGAACAGCAAATTAGTGATCAGTCGACCTTGGACGGACGAGTCTGGTACTCAGGTATGGATCGATTGAGCCGCCGCTCGGCATTGTTCACTGATCCGGCCGATGAGCCATCGACGACTGCGATTGATGAGCAGCAGTTCGAAAACCTAGGCTTTGATTTGCGTTATGCGCAGACTTGGGGTCAGAACCATATAATAACAGTTGGCACTACTGGCTATCTCGGAGACAGCCCGCGCACCCGGCACGTCAGCGACGATATTCGCTCAAGTAGCCAGAACCCTGGCGACCTCGCATTCGAACAAGATAGAGCGATTACCTACAACGCGCTATTCGTAGAGAATCTATTCCGCTTTGGCAACTTAAGCGTGTCGCCAAGCATGCGTTACGAGCGGATTAACTATGACCTAACGGACTTAGTTACCAATGTGGGCCTCAGTCGTGCCGGCATAGACCTCGACAGCACGTTCAATGAGACGCTGTTCGGTTTGGGATCAATGTACCAAACAAGCGAGCGCTCTGAGTTGTATGCGAACGTGTCTGAGTCCTACCGTCCCCAGCGTTTCGATGATCTCATCAATCCAGCCTCTGAGTTAGCAGGGTCAAATGGCCCAGGAGCGTCGCGTGCTGTGAACTATGAAGTGGGTTTCCGTGGTCAACCAACGGATAATCTGACCTTCGACATCAGTCTATTCCGAATCGACTTCGAGGATAAAATCGAACAGATTCAAGTAAATATCGCGGATGTTGAGCGGATCAATAGCGGCGACTCTCGCCATCAGGGAGTGGAGTTTAACCTAGAGTATGACGTTATCAGGGACGAATCTCGATCTCTGGCGCTGTTTGCCAACGGCTCTCTCTTAGACACAGAAATTGTCCGTAGCGCCAACGCCAATTTGTTAGGTAACCAAACCGCGTTTGCGCCGGCCCACTTGATCCGTACTGGCTTCATCTACGATGATGTCACGTGGAACGCGTCTCTTACGGCAACAATTGTTGGTGATCAATACTGGCAAGACTCGAATCTGCCGCGAGGCGCGGGTGCTGGCATAGTCGAAGCTGAAATCCCATCCTATGAAGTGGTGGACTTCAGCGTTGAGTACAACCCATCGGAACGATGGTCGATCTATGGCGGGATCAACAATCTACTAAATGAGGACTACTACAGCAGGGTCCGAAACGACGGCATCGAGCCTGCGCTCGAGCGTACTTTATATCTCGGTCTGGGATTCACCTGGTCGCCGCGGTAAGTAACAGGGGGCCTGTCTGCGTGTGGCTGACGCATAGTCTGAAGCAGGTGACTGCTGGTCGGCGCTGACGGTCATGTCAGCAATGGAGCTTGCAAAGCCAGTAGCCACGGCTGCGGCATGTTGATAAGTTATAGCAGGCCTAACTACGCCAGCATACCCGATAAAATTCACCTTTGAGTCGCTGACCCAAAGGTGAGTGCGCGGCGAGTTCATCGCGATCCCGACCCGCTGTCACCTTCGCACGTGTTATAGCCCCTCACCTCAATACGCTTCTTTGAAGCAACAAGCTTTCCCATCTATGGGACATGTTCAGTCCAAGTTTTCCTGTTATTGGGAAGCTCGACATTCAAATACCTCGCCTCCACCAAAAAATCCACGATACTTCAACAGCTTACGATCTTGGCACGGCCCCTGCTTTACTAGACCTACAGCGTTATCGTAAAGATCTCAGGGTTACCGGAGTTAAGGCAGTGGATATATCAATAGCAACGCAAAAAAATCCTGCTTGGATACGGTACTGGCCTTGGGCGCTGCTGTGTCTTGTTGTTGCTGCTGCCGTGAACTACTTATGGTTTCTGGGGCAAGCAGACTATGTTGTTGATAGCGATATTGTTGTGTATGCAGAAGTAAAACGAGGCAAGTTTTCGGTATCTGTAAGAGGCACCGGCGTTGTCGTACCGGACAACATTCAATGGTTGTCATCAAGCGTTGAGGCCAATGTTGAACGCGTGATCGTGAAACCTGGAAAAATAGTCGTTAAAGGTGATCTCATCGCCGAGCTAGCTAACCCGCAATTAATTCAGCAGCTCGAAGAGACAAAGTGGGAGCTGCAGGCTCGAACAGCCGAGAGTATTGCGAGTGAGGCACAACAACAGTCGGCTCTGCTTGAGCAAAAGTCAGTCATGTTGGATGCGAAATTTAATTATGAAAGCAGTAAGTTAAAGCTAGATGCACAATCAATCCTGTTTCAGCAAAGTACAGGTACCATATCCAAGATTGATTATGAAAGAACTCGCCTTGATACCATTCAATTAGAGCAACGATGGGGTATTCAACAAGAACTTCTAGAGAAGATGAAAGAGAACATTCACGCACAACGTAACGCCCGTATTGCGCGCATTAACAAGATGGAAAAGACACTGGCGAGAGCTCAGCAGCAGGTTAGTGACTTGATGGTATATGCCAGCATCGACAGTGTTGTGCAAGACGTTGCCATAGAGCCCGGGCAACGTATTTCAATGGGTGGAAAAATCGCCAAGCTTGCCAGGCAAGACTCATTGATTGTTGAGTTGCAAGTGCCAGAGCTGCAGATTCGAGAGGTTGTTGTTGGCCAACGTGTCATCATTAATACGCGCAGCAATAAGGTGCAGGGTACTGTATTGAGAGTCGACCCGGCCGTGGTTAACGGCAATGTTCAGGTTGATGTACGGTTTAATGATGATTTGCCTCGTGAAGCTCGCCCTGACTTGACCGTCGATGGTGAAATCAAGATTGCAGAAATTGCAGACACCCTATATGTGAACAGACCTATCTTCGCGCAAAGCCAATCATCATCAGCTTTCTACAAGCTTAGCAGGGATGGCAATTTTGCTGAACGCGTACCAGTGACGCTGGGCAAAGGGTCAGTCAATCGCATTCAAATTATTAAAGGCCTAGTTGCAGGCGAGAAGATCATTATTTCAGATCCCAGTAGTTGGGAAACACATCAAAAAATTCGCATTCACTAAATCGGATTGACGAGGACTACATCATGGACAACAGGCTCATTGCATTGGATAACATTCAAAAAATCTTTTACACCGACGAGGTAGAAACCCATGCCTTGAACAAGATAACCCTCAATATTGACAAGGGTGAATATGTGTCAATCTCTGGGCCTTCAGGGTGTGGTAAATCGACGCTACTGTCATTGATAGGGTTGCTCGACACAAGTTCTGATGGTCTTTATCGATTGGCGGGCCATGATGTCACAGGGATATCGAAGAAAGAGCGAGCACGTATCCGTAACAAAGAAATTGGTTTCATCTTCCAATCATTTAACTTGATCAGCGATCTTAGTGTTGCAGAAAATGTCGATCTGCCGCTCACTTATCGGAATGATCTGAGTAAATCCCAGCGCGAGCAAATGGTGAAGGACGCGTTGGAAAAGGTGGGCATGGGCCACAGAGAAAACCATTTCCCTTCTCAGTTGTCCGGTGGGCAGCAGCAACGTGTTGCCATCGCACGCGCTATCGCGGGCAACCCTTCTGTTATTCTCGCGGATGAGCCAACCGGAAACCTAGATTCAAAAAATGCAGAAGCTGTTATGGATCTACTCGACGATCTGCATGCGGAAGGCGCGACAATCTGCATGGTGACCCATGATCCTCGCTCCGCAGAACGCGCAGACAGAAACATTGACATACTGGATGGGCAAATCGTTTCTGATCACGTTGTTGTGAATGAATTGAAGAACAAATCAGTCGATAAACAAACAGCGGCTTAGGAGGCAATAAAATGATATATCAAGATTTTAGGTATGCGTTAAGGCTGCTGGCTAAAAAGCCTGGTTTTACTATATTGACAACCATGGTGATGGCCACAGGAATTGGTTTGAGCGTTTTTTTGTTCTCGTTCTTTCATACGTTGTTGTATAAGGACCTGCCTTTCAAGGACAGCGACACACTCATTCGTATGAGTGGCTCTCTGAATGGGGTGCGCATCGTCAACGGCATCGATCTTCATGATTATGAACAAATAAGAACGAGTCTTAAGGGTATATCAGAATTTGGTGCCTACAAAAGTGACAGTGTGAATGTCTCAGTACGAGATGGCGTTAGGCGTTACAGCGCCACCTATGCAGAACCTAACTTTTTTGAAATGACCCGAACCCAGCCGATTCTAGGGCGAGATTTTTCTGTCGCCGAAAATCAAGTGGGTGCTGAGAATGTTGTGGTCATCGGTTTTGATATCTGGCAGAACCACTTTGCGGGGGATGGCAACGTGCTTGATGAGATATTGCGGATTAATGGCGAGAACCACAGGATCATCGGTGTTATGCCTCAAGGATACTTTTTCCCCAATACTGCTGAGTTATGGATACCAATACGAGAAGACGCCGCGCAATTAAGCCGTGGTAAGGCGAGCGACGTGGTAGGTATCGCGCATTTGGCAGAAGGCGTGTCGATGCAAGATATAGATCAGCAACTGGTCGTGATTATGCAGAGAATTGAAGGCACTTTCCCCAAGACCAATAGTGGCATTGGCGCGTATGTCACCACTATTCCGGGCGCGATGATGCAAACCGGCCAGGCCATTGTGGCGTCTTCAGGCATAGTCTCTATATTGATTTTGCTACTGGCGTCGATCAATGTGGGGAATTTATTGTTGTCTCGCGCAGTTGAGCGAAGTCAAGAAACGGCTATACGTGTGGCATTAGGCGCGCCTCGTTCAAGGTTGATCAGCCAGATGTTATGGGAAAGCATTATTATCTGCACTGTCGGTGGAGTGATAGGTTTATTGGTTGTGTCGTGGGGGCTCGAGGTTACCGAATCAATTACTGATAGCTTCGGCATAGGAAAGCAGGCTTTTTGGTGGAAGCTTGGTGTTGATCGCTTCACATTAGGTCTATTCTTTTCCTTTATGCTGGGCACCATTGTGGTGACGGGCTTGTTACCTGCGTGGAAAAACTCTGGTGGGGATTTTAATGCGGTACTTCGAGACGGTACTCGTGGCGCCCTAGGTAAAAAGTCCGGTCGAATGAATCGACTATTAGTGATCAGTGAAATATTTGTTTCTATGACTGTGTTAATAGCGGCCGGCGTGATGGTGGTGTCTAGCTATTTACAAACCCATGCAGACACAGGCGCCAATACTGAAAACATCGTTACAGCAGAAATAATGTTAAGCAAATCTAGCTATGATACTGAGGATAAACAGGTCGGTTTCTTTAAAACACTGCAGTCACGCCTAGAGAATAGCATCGGCGTAGGTGACGTGATGTTTTCGTCTGCCTTGCCTGGGGTTGCGGCGGCAACACCGATGATGGCGTTGGAAGGCAAAGAATATACTCAGGACAGGGGGTACCCGCGAGCTAATTATATCGTCGTTATGCCTGGGACATTGGCGAAATTAGATGTTGAACTATTGAAAGGGCGTAATTTTAACAGTAGCGACGAAGGTCTTGAAAACAAGACTGCGATAGTAACGAAGAGTTTTGTTTCGACCCATTTTCCTGACGAGTCCCCATTGGGGAAACGTATTCGATTGATCGACGTCGATGACGATAAACCTGACTGGGTAACGATTGTGGGTGTCGTCGAGCATACCCGCCAGGGAAGAGATAAAGGAGCTAAGGCCCCGTCGGTATTCAGGCCTTTTACCCAGGTGCCTCGTGATCGAATGACCGTCGCCATAGAGATGCGCTCAGACAGAGCGACGGTGGTACGTAACCTGCGTAAAACATTACATTCTATTGACCCTGAGTTACCCGCGTTCAATGTTGAAGACTATGGTGCGAAATTGATGCGATTCACTGCGCCGATAAGGTTCATTAGCACTGTATTTTTACTGTTCGGTATAGCAGCGGTCGTGTTAGCCGCCAGTGGCATTTATGGTGTCATGTCGAATACGATTGATCAAAGGGCTCATGAGATAGGCGTAAAAAGGGCGTTGGGAGCTAACGAACAAGATATTACTAGGGAGCTATTGAGGTCGGGTTTTAAGCAGCTATTGTGGGGCTGTATACCTGGGTTGTTGGCTGGTTGTGGAATGGGTTTTGCAATATCCCGAACAATGGAGGTAGGCAATACGGAATTGGCCATTATTAGTCTGACAATTACGGCCATTATTGCGGCTGTGGTGATGTTGGCGACCTACCTGCCTACTAGAAAAATATTACGCTTGGAACCCAGTCAGGCGCTGCATTATGAATAGTCGGGGAGATGCTCTATAGTCATTGTTGGCTCGTAGTCATGGGGTCCTGATAATGAGTTGAGGAGCAAGCAGTAGAGCAGAAGGGCAGAAGGGCAGAAGGGCAGAAGGACAGAAAATTGGAATGGTCAGATTAGGGTCGAAATGCAAGAAATATTACTAGTTGATGATGATGAAGGCATATTGTCAGCACTCAAAATGTTGCTGATGTCAGAGGGGTATGACATTTTACTTGCTCACACGCCTGCTGCTGCATTACATACTCTGCGCAAGAATAGTCCTGATTTGATTCTCATGGATTTGAATTACTCTCTTGATACCACATCAGGAGATGAAGGAATAAAGCTTGTGGAGTCCATCAGAAAAATTGATGAGTATTTACCAGTTGTGGTGATGACGGGTTGGGCGACTATCGAAGTCGCGGTTAGTACCATGAAGAATGGTGCTAATGACTTCATTCAGAAGCCCTGGGAAAACGATCGCTTGATTGCCGTTATCAACAATCAAATTAAGCTGGCTGTCAGTGAAAGAAAATCGCAAAAATTGACCCGACAAAATCAGCTGTTACAACAACAGGTTGACAGCGAACATGGCGGAGAGCTCATCAATGAGTCCGGTGCCATGAAACGTACGATGGCTATTATTGATCAGGTTGCCATGAGTGACGCCAGCGTGCTACTAACGGGTGAGAATGGTACTGGGAAAAGTATGTTTGCGCGTTATATACACGAGCATTCAGCACGCAAAGGTACTAGTCAGATTTCGGTTAATATGGGAGCTGTGACAGAAACATTATTTGAAAGTGAAATGTTCGGCCATGTTAAAGGAGCGTTCACAGATGCAAACGCGACTCGCATTGGTCGTTTCGAGCTTGCCGATGGCGGTACGCTTTTTTTGGATGAGATTGCGAATACTCCTTACTCCCAGCAAGGAAAGCTGTTGAGAGTGCTGGAAGACGGAGAGTACGAGAAAGTAGGTGCGAATAGAACTGAGCTTGTTGATGTTCGATTGATTTCAGCCACCAATGCCGATATGACGGAGGTCGTTGCCAGTGGTGAGTTTCGAAAAGACCTGTTGTACCGCATCAACACCATAGCCATAGAGATCCCACCATTGAGGGATCGAAAGGAAGATATCATTCCGCTGGCCACATCGTTCTTGGCAAAAACAGCAGTAAAGTATGCGCGTAAAGAGCTAGCCATTGGTCATAGTGCGCAAGTAGCGTTGTTGGCTTATGACTGGCCTGGCAATATCAGGGAATTAAGTCATGTCATGGAGCGGGCGCAAATTCTATGCAAAAATAATGTTATCGATCTCGAGGAGCTTGGTTTGCCGGTAAACAAAGGGCCACAACAACCGTTGGATGAGTCGGCGGCGGAGCTGCTGACTCTGGAGGCGATGGAGCAAGATATCGTTGATCAACGGCTCTCCTATTTCGATGGTAACGCGCTTAAAGCCGCCAAATCTTTAGGGCTTAGTCGCAGCGCCTTTTATCGTAGGTTGGAAAAGATTCTTTAGCGGAATATACATGTTCAAGAAACAATCATTTGAAAAGCAAATCACTCGGTTATTCTTGATTGCTTCTCTGCCCTCGTATGCCCTGTTGCTGTGGGTAATGGTCTATGCTGACATTGCGTTGTCGCTCGTTATACTTGTGGCGTTAATCAACGCTATCATCATTATCTATTGCTACAGTCAGATACACCAAAAATCCAGTTCTGCGTTTCGTAGTCTAAGCAATTTGCTAGACGCTATGGTCCATGGCGACTATAGCCTAAGGGCTCGTACGAGTGATGGAGACAGTGCTCAAAATGAGTTGCTAGCCTCTATCAATAGCTTAGCGCAACGCCTGAACAAGCAACAGATTGAGTCGATTGAAAGTCAGTTGTTAGTGCGTACGGTTATTAGTCATATCGATGTCGCAATTATCGCCTTGAATGCAGGAAACGAAGTTGTGCTGATTAATCCTGCTGCCAATAAATTGCTGAAACTGCCGGAGAGCAAGAATAAAAATTCGTCGATTGATCAGCTTGTGCAGCTTGGACAGTTTGAAGGAGGTCGGAGCAAGGTCATGACCTTAACGTTTGGTCGTCAAAAGGGAAAATTCAATGTTCATGTTGAAGAATTTAGAGAGTCAGGAAAACAACACAAATTATTGTTCATTACAGATGTGGGGCAGTTGTTAAGAAGTGAAGAGCGTAACGCGTGGCAAAGCCTTGTTCGGGTTATCAGTCATGAGATCAACAACTCGCTAGCCCCGATTGCATCTATTAGCCAGACTTTGCAACGTTTGCTTTCCCGCGAACAAGATTTAGAGAGTCACAAAAGCAATTTGGTTGAAGGGTTGGCTATTATTTCTCAAAGAGCCAATAATTTGAACGATTTCGTGGACAGCTACAAACAGATAGCGAGGCTGCCGGAGCCAGAAAAGAAGCATACATCGATTGCTGAGTTGGTGACTAAGATCATACCGCTTTATCAACGCAATAACGTCAAGGTTGTCATGGGAGAAGACGTCAATTTGTACATTGACCCTATTCAAATTGAGCAAGTGCTTATAAATTTGATTAAGAATGCGGTTGAATCTGTACAAGGCATTTCCTGCGATGGGGGTGTCGAAGTCAGCTGGCATGTGCAGGAACACCTGTTTAGCCTTTTTGTGATTGATGATGGTGCGGGTATCAGCAATCCAGATAATTTGTTTGTGCCTTTCTATACGACCAAGCAACAAGGCGCCGGTATTGGCTTAGTGCTTTGCAGGCAGATATTGGAAGGGCATGGTGGGCAGTTAACGCTAACGAATAGGGAAGAGTCTAGAGGGTGTTTGGCAACCATAGAGTTACACTTGTCTTAGCTGCGGTATAATCTCGCTATTGTAGACAATGACATCTAGTTTTATCAGGTGATAGAAAAATATATATTTGATCTCTCGTCAATAGCGCTCTAGTTTGGTTGAATCTACACATAGCCTTTTTACTTACATTTATTTTCGATTTATTTGTCACCATGGGCAACCAGTAAAAGATCATGTCTAAGATATGCGAAAGTTCATTTATCCCGTGGGTCACGGCTTGTGATCTGTGGTCTGGTTTGACGATTGAATTTGTCGGCATGGTCATTGAGTTGTTGATCATTTTTGGCGGTTTGGAAGTGATTCGCAGAGTGCGAGAATATAAGAAATACAAGAGTGTAAGAGAAAGCACTAGGCAAATGTTTTCAAAATATGCAAGGGCATTGGTTGACGAGATAAGCGCCGGAATGAAATTGTTGGTGGAGCTAAAAGCGGCGGGTCAAGATGCGACAGACGCGCGTAATGCGGGGAATCCTTTTCAGCGGGTGCAGGAGCTCTACACTAGCATCAGTCGGGACTTGTTTGACCGCTACCCACTTCTCGATAAAGAAACGATTCAGGTTGGCGAGCTTGTCATACATGATATTGAAGAATTGATGAGCGTGTGGTGTGTTGCGCGAATGATCGATGCAGGGGGAGAACAAAACTGGAAAGCGATAACTAAAGAATCGTTTTTCAAGAGTGTTTTGAATGATATGGGAAAAATTGAAAGGTCATCTTCAAGAATTGAAGGTGTAGGCATTATGCTCGACTCTATCAGGTTCCGAGGGTTGAGTTTCTCCGAGGCAACCAAGCTCATATCAGCAGAGCTCAAGTAAGTTGAGAACCTACCTCCCCAAATTCCTAAACAAGCGCTTTAGTTTATGTGGTGATCAGGCCAATTGGATTCTACGATTACCGCATAACGGCATATGCAGGCTATCGGGGAATGTAAGTCTTGTTGCTAGTGACTTCTGCTGGCGTTTGGGTATCGCTGTTTTCGAGGGAAATATTGTGCGGAGCAGAGATCAGCACCACGGTGATGTTGTCTTTGCCGCCAGCGGCTAGGGCCAAGTCGACTAATGCATCGGTCTTTTCCTGATCGGTTTTTGCTGACTTCAGTACTTGTTCGATCTCCTGCAGCGTGACCAAATCGCTGAGTCCATCGCTACAGAGTAGAATTTTCTCGCCTGGACGCCAACGATCGCTGATGCTGTCGGCACGTACTGTGTCTATTTTATGTACACCGAGTGCGCGGGTTACTGCATTTTTGCGACTGTCGAACGGCGCCTCTTCCTCGGTCAGTTCGCCGCGCTCAATGAGATTTTGCACCAAGGAATGGTCGACGCTGATTTGTTTAAGGGATTCACCGTAAAGGTAGGCGCGCGAATCGCCAACCCAAAAGACATTATATCGATTCCCTTGGGACAACAGCAGAGCCAGCGTTGTACCCATGTTAGTGCCTAAAGCTTGGGCCTCAGCATATTCTTTGATGCGTTGGTGGGCCAGCCCTATGGCTTGGTTGACTCCCTGACCGGTCCGTAGTTGGGCGGTCAACGTGTAGCTGGTGATGGCGCTGGCCACCTCTCCGAAACCGAGACCGCCCATACCGTCAGCCACAACCCAAAGCGAGTTCTTGGCATCGCAGACATAGCTGTCTTCGTTGTTGTCCCTTACCTTGCCCACATGCGTGCTAGCGCCGAACTGTCGCAATGAACGCTCCTCTAGTTGATATCCTTCGAGGACGTCCTGTTGACGATTAACCTGAATCAATTTGAGCCGATTTGTCACAGCTGATGCTGAATGTGGCGGTCCCTGTCGATTTGGACAAGATATTGGGGCTCAGAAGCAGGTAGATCTTCACCCTGCGGAATTCCAGCGGTTATGAAACGGTGGTCAAATGGACTCGGTCCCTATATTCTCCGGAGAACGGCGGCTCCACGTTGGATGTCGTGCGGTAAATGCGGATATAAGGTGTCATGAGTAGAGACAATGTTGATGTTGCTGTGATGTTCGCCGATGTGACGGGGAGCACCAAGCTCTATGAAACCATGGGGGATGAGGCAGCCAATCGGATTATCGGCAAAGTCTTGGATGTGATGGCGAAAATTACTGAGATGCGTCAGGGTTTCGTGATCAAAACTATCGGCGATGAAATCATGTGTCGTTTCGGTTCAGCCAACGACTGCGTTCGCGCCGCCAAGGAAATTCAGGAAGAGATTGCCGGTGGCGTACAAGGCGAATCCATCAAGATCCAAATTAAGGTCGGATTACACTTCGGCTCCGCTATTTTGATGCAGGACGGTGACGTCTTCGGTGATGCAGTGAACGTCGCGGCTCGCATGGCGCAAATTGCCAAAGGTGACCAGATCATTACCACGGCGGAAACCATCAAACTGCTTGATGCAGAATTACAAGATCTGAGCCGGCAGTTCGACCGGACCAATGTAAGAGGCAAAGAAGAACAAATAGTGATCTATCAGGTTGTTTGGGAGACCAGCGACGACACGTCACGCGTATAGCCTCAAATAATTCCGTACCTTCATTATTGGTCGTGGTGTGCAGAGCGATCTGCTATGCCAGACCGAACTTGCCTCGCGGAGTAACGCCGCCATAGATTTCCACCGTGGGAAAATTCTGCTGACGAACCAGAATTCAAAGGGCACCTATGTTAAGGCTGATGGTGGCGAGAATAATTTCCTGCGCCGTCAAGAATTGATGCTCTGGGGCGGCGGTTTTATAAGCCTTGGTGCTGAAGTCAGCGAACAAGAAGAGGGTCAGTTGATGCGTTATGTCTGTGAATAGCTGGGCGAGTTGGATTGCGGTCTAATCCGCGGTCCGATATTTGACGCGCTAAACAGAGTAACCAGAGTAACGACAAGGGTATTCCCCTAGCGCCGACACACGACAGTAACCCGTTGTAGATGCATGTAACGCGATGTTGTTGTGAGGTAGATGGATGTCGAAGGATTCCGATAAGCCCGCGACTGAGGAAACAGTTACGCGGCAGAATTCGAGCAGTGATGCGGCGGTTGTGCAGTCTCGCTTCAGTGTGACCAATTCCACTGTATTGCGGCCTGACGCAGATCAAAGTGCTACAGATGCCACAGCGATGCGTCCGGTTAAGGTTTCTGATGGTGCCAATAGCACCAACTCTATAAGGTGCGCATGAGCATGACGCGACATCTTGCCAAGCGGGTTCGAGTAGTCAAGCGTATTATCCGAGCCTTTATCCGACCCTTTATCCGACTATGGTCAATCTTTCGCAGCCCCCGGGCAATGTCGCTGGTGAGTAGCTCCTTACTACTCTTGGCCTTGTATGTGCCTCATCTCACGGTATGATAGCGGCTTCAAAACATCACTACAGGATTTCATCGTGCTCAAACTCCACGGTTTTACCGTCAGCAACTACTTTAATATGGTCAAGATGGCGCTGCTCGAAAAGGGCATCGATTTTGAATTCGTCGACGTACGTCCCAACCAAGAAGGCGACTTCCTGGCTAAGAGCCCCATGGGCAAGGTGCCTTGCTTGGAAACTGACGAGGGCTTTATCAGTGAAACTAATGTGATCTTTGAGTACCTTGAAGATTTAGGGCAGGGCACCGCACTTTTTCCCGCCAGCGCCTATGATAAGGCTAAGGTTCGGGAGTTGGTTAAAGAGATTGAATTGTATATCGAACTACCGGCTCGAACCTGCTTTGCTGAGGCATTTTTTGGCGGTACGGTCAGTGATGAGGTGAAGGAAAAAGCCAAAGCCAGCCTGATCAAGGGTGTTGAGGCGCTGCAGCGCAATGCTAAGTTTTCGCCTTACGTGGCTGGCGACAGTTTCACCTATGCTGACATTATGTTTGTATATTCTGTCAATCTCGCCGGCGCTGCAAGCAAGCGTGTTCTCGGCATGAATCTGCTAGAAAATTACCCACAGATGAAAGAGCTTATGGCGGTAATTGGTGAGCGTGAGTCTGCCAAGAAAATCGCGGCAGATCAAAAGGCATAGTCTGCAAAACAAACAGCGGCTGTCGGACGACTACCGATAGCTGCTGTTCTTTATCGCCTCAATGAGTCTCAGGTGTGTTTAATGGGTTGTCCATCACAAGCTCTGTCGATCACAAAGCCTGCCGATCTCCGCTAGTGTCCACCGATTGTTGTAAAGTCAAACAGAAAATCTGTCATCACCTTTGTTCCCTGCACCATGTTGTCAACAGTAATGCGCTCGTTATTGCCGTGCACACCTGTGTGCTCGTTAGGCTGAAAAAGAAACGGACTAAAGCCGTAGCTAACGATGCCCATATCGCGAAAGAAATGACTGTCGGTAAAGCCGGTTGAGACGCTGGGTACTAATTTCATATTCTCGTAGTGCAAGGTCAACGTACGAGTAATGGACTCGTACAAGGGCGTTGCGGTGCTGCTGCGTGCGGGTGTGAATCCCATGATCTGCTCGACAGCGATATTGGAGTCGCTGATGATCTGCTTAAGTTCCATCAGGAATGCCGCTGGATCTTGGTCAGGTAGCATTCGACAGTCCAGTTCAATACTGGCGGTGGGCGACACCACATTGATTTTGCTGCTCCCCGTCATACTGGTCACAGAGCAGGTGTTGTGTAGCAGGGCCATCGTACCCGGCTGTTGCATATGCAAGCTGGCCATGAAGTCAGCATCGGCAATATTGTTTTCGATACGCTCGAATCTTGGGCGCAGCGCCTCGGTCTCGAATTCTGCCATACCGTGAAGTAGCGTTTTCACCTCAGGAATGACCCGGTAAGCAAATTGTGTGTCGGCGATGCGGTGACCCGCGCGTAGTATCCGTGTCATCGCGCTGGTGGGTCGTGGGCGAGAGCCATGACCGGGAACATCTGTCGCGGTCAGACGCAGCCACAGCGGTACTTTTTGCGTCACCTCCACCTGATAGACAGGCATGCCGTCTGTCATGCGCCCCGACCCACCTTCATTAATGAGATAGCCGACCTTGTCGAAAATCTCGGGGCGGTGCTCTATCAGCCAACCTGCGCCAAAGAAGCCTCCGGCTTCCTCATCCGCCGTAGCCATAAAAATAACATCCCGGTTCAACGTTTTGCCTGAGGCTTTGAGGGCGAGAAAGGCCTGCAATTGGGTAATACCCAGGCCTTTAGTGTCGATAGCGCCGCGGCCCCAGATATAACCGTCTTGCTCGACGCCGGAGAGCGGGTCAACCTCCCAGTACTTCGCATTGGCGGGCACCACGTCGATATGGTGCAACAGCACCAGGGCTGGCTCGTCACCGCCTGGCAGGCGCGCCCATAGGTTGCCGCGCCCCGGAGCTGATTCGGCGGTCTCATAGTCAACACCCGCTGCCTTGAGCAATTTACCAAGATAGGCGGCGCCGCGTACTTCGTTGCCCGGGGGATTGATCGTGTTGACTTGTAGATAGCCTTTTAGTCGGTGAGGCGCCTGATCGGCAAATTCATCGGCACTGAGGGTTAAGGCGCTAGTCTGCAGTAGGAGTCCCATGGCCAGGGCCAGTCGCCGGCGTGGGGGTAGCGTGGTCTGTGGCATGGCTGTGTCTCCCTTGAAATGGCTAAGAACACCATGAATCCTGGGTCTAGTCAATTGCGTTAGCGGCGCTCATGGTTATCGACAACGCAGCGGTATTCGGTGCCTAGACATGCGGCGATAGATGTCATAATCTGCGCCTGCCTCGATTCGCATTAGTGCTCTATGCTGGTGCATTATGAACGGGGACAACCACATCCGTTTTGCTAGTCAGAATGTGGGACTTGATCCGATCAATCAGGACAGGTACCGACGACCTACCGTGTTGAGGCTAGTCGAGCCGCGCTGCGAAATCCTCGCTAGCCTGGCGCCTGGGAGTTCCCGATTGAATGCATTAAGTTTCGCAGGAGAAATTTGATGAACATTCAAACCTTTGCTCAGCGCAAGCAGCAGCAACAAAAAATCTCTATGGTCACCTGTTACGACCACTGGTCTGCCCAAATTCTCAACAAAACTGACATTGATTGCTTACTGGTGGGCGATTCTCTGGCGGTCGTCATGTATGGCTATGAGTCTACTGTGCACGCCACGTTGGACATGATGGTCTTGCATGTGGGTGCTGTGGCTCGCGGTGCGCCTGATAAGTTTATTATTGCCGATATGCCTTTTCTGACCTGTAGCAAGGGGCTACAACCGGCGATGGAGGCGGTAGAGCGTCTTATGCAGGCGGGTGCTCACGCCGTCAAGATTGAAGGCGATAGCCACCAGGTGGATATCATTCGCCATATTGTTGATGCGGGTGTGCCCGTGATGGGGCACCTGGGATTGACGCCGCAATCGATACATAACCTGGGTGGTCACCGCGTGCAGGGCAAAGCTGAGGCAGATGCAGAGAAAATTGTCGACGGCGCGCGACGCTTAGAGCAGGCCGGGTGCTTTTCCCTCGTGTTGGAGTGTGTGCCCACGCGCCTCGGAGGCTGCGTCAGCCACGCCGTGCAGATCCCGACCATCGGCATAGGCGCGGGTCCCCATACAGATGGGCAGGTATTGGTATTGCATGACCTGCTGGGTGTGAACCCGGATTTCAAGCCTAAATTTCTGCGCCAATATGCCAGTGGTCACAGTTTGGTGAATGATGCCGTTAATCATTTCCATGGTGATGTGGTTACCGGTGACTTTCCCACGGCGGCAGAGTCATATCGATGATGGTGTTGGAGTCTGTCGCTGACTATCAGGCGTGGCGGCAAGCTGCGCCGTCCTCCCGTATCGGCTTTGTGCCCACCATGGGCGCCTTGCATGTGGGTCATCAAAGACTTATCGAGCAGAGCGTGAGTGAGCAAGACCTGACGGTCTTAAGTATCTACGTCAATCCGACGCAGTTCGATAATGCCGATGACTTGCGACAATACCCTAACCTGCTTGAGGCTGATTTGGCGGTAGCACGCGCCGCCGGTGTGGATGCTGTGTTCGTGCCGCGCTATGCGGAGATCTACGCGGATGGATTTACCTACGCGGTTGATGAGCGACACATCAGCAAGACGTTGTGTGGCGCCCACCGTGATGGTCATTTCACGGGAGTGCTAACTGTTGTTATGAAATTGCTGAACATTGTACGCCCGGCAGTGGCTTATTTTGGCGAGAAAGACTATCAGCAGTTTGAGTTGATCCAGGGTATGGCCCGTGCTTTCTTTCTGCAGACGCAGATAGTTGCGTGCCCCACGGTCAGAGAGCCGTCCGGGCTGGCATTAAGTTCGCGCAACCTGAATTTGGATGCGGCAGGTCGGTCTCTGGCGCCGCGGCTGTATGAGCTGCTCAACTCAGCATTCAGTGATGCCGAGGTGGTGCGCCTACTCACAGAGTTGGGCTTTGCTGTGGATTACGTAGTGACCCAACGTGGACGGCGTTTTGCTGCTGCAAGACTTGGTAAGGGCGCCAATCAGGTGCGTTTAATAGATAACGTTGAAAAAATTTTCGTAGATCAAATCGGTAATGAACAGGTGAGTTTATGATTTTATGTCTGGATGTGGGTAATTCGCAGGTCTTCGGTGGCTTGTTCGAGCACGATCAATTGCGTGCTCAGTTTCGTCGAACCTCTCACTCGAAAAGCTCGTCAGATGAATTAGGGGTTTT
>Ga0307488_10001128_pt1 | contig 22411 bp, 11 predicted proteins | sample SB02metaG_FD_202248 | JGI IMG/M metagenome (GOLD analysis project Ga0307488, IMG submission 202248) | Sea-ice brine microbial communities from Beaufort Sea near Barrow, Alaska, United States - SB 0.2 | ecosystem: Environmental > Aquatic > Marine > Coastal | place: USA: Alaska | collected... | reverse complement strand
TTGCCCGTGAATGTCCAGTTCCGGGTGACCCAATCCGCAGGAGTTGTAATGGTAGTAGTGGTGATCTTAGGCCAATCACCAACCACCGCAAGAGACCCGAAGAGGGACACCCCAAAGAGGCCATCCGTGATGTTGTTCCACGCGCCCGTGCCCAATAGCCCGTTGTAGTGTACTCCACCGACTACGTTGCCGTTGAGGGTCAAACCCCAACAGGGCACATGAATGACCTCTGAGCCAGTCTTGTTCGTGTGCCAAAAGGTCAGCGCAGCCCTTCTCGGGCTCACCGTCTCGGCGGCATTATTGGGCACACCCGCGTTGTACGTGATCACGTTCTCGCTGATGTTCAACTGCTCCCATGTCACAGCCTGACCGTCTGTGGGATCTACTGCACCGAAGGCGTTGAACGCTGAGTTCGTGGAGGCACCGAAGCCTGGGGAGGGGGCTGCTGGTATGGGGAAAACACCCACAATGTGCTGCTCTAAGCCTCCAGGAGTGTCGGGTGTTGTTCTGAAACTGGTCGTGTTGTCGAACCCGTGGTAGAAAACCAACCCATAGTGCAGTGCGAAGGTAGAACTGCTCTTGATGGTGTTGCGCGAGGCCGATGCCGAAAGCAGTCCAGCAGTGGCCTTGACGCGAATCCCGACAGCCACACCCGGAGCGCTGCCCCCAAACAGAGGCTCTGTCTCCACGACCACCGAGTTCTCGTCCACCTTGAGGTTTGTGTAGATGGCGGCAGAACTGTGGTTGTTATTCAGGTCAACCGTGATCCCCTCACCGGCCACATCTTCTGGAAGGTAGATCACCACGCTGTTGCGGCTCACGGAGAGGTTCTGCACTTGAGATACGTTGTCCTCTGGAGGGCCTGTGAAAAGAATCCCCTTCGGCGGGTAGACCCCGACCAGCGAAGAGGTCTCCCCAGAACCACCGATCTGGTTGTCCTCGATACGGAAACCATCAAGGCGAGGGGCGTTGCCAAGTAAGGTACCCAAGTCGAACGTGATGCAGTAGGGGGTCGTGCCACCACCAGCAGACCCCACATCCCCCGAGATCGTGTTGCGGCTCACTGAAACCCCAGTGAGAACACAGTCGCCAGAAGTCTGGCCCAGAATCACGTTGATGGGTGTGGCCCCATCTATCTCAGAGAGTGCATTTCCGTCAACGTGGAAGTTACGGAGGTTGACCTCGTTGGCACCCTCCCCGATAACTTTGATCCCTGAGCCGAAGGCGAGCGCGTTGCCCTGCCCCTGCCCAGAGAGAGTGTTGCCCTCTATTCGGACATTCAAGTGCTTGACACCGTTGAGAAGGTAGTTCAGCCCGACGAAGCCACCACGGATCACGTTATTTGCGACTTGAAAACTGCTGAGGACAGGGGGGGGCGCAGCGCCCTTCGCAAAGTTGATCTCCAGCGCGGCGTTCGTTGCATTGAGGCTGTTCGACCCGACGATGGTGTTGTCGGTTACGGACGCACCCGTGAGGTTGTACGAGGATCCGCCAATCAACGTATTGCCCGTGAGAGTGTTCTCACTGACCCGGAGACCGCTGAGGGTTGCATTCGACGCTGGCAGCGTGTTGCTCACGTTGAGGTACAGCGCCCGTGCTGGGAATGCTGCAACTCCTTTCCCCGTGATCACATTCGACCCCACAAAGGCGTTGGAAACGTCCACATGGCTGAGGTCCACAGAAAGCGCGTAGTACGAGGTTGTGATGGCTCCAGGGAAGTCCACAACAATCGAGTTGTTGGATATGTTCACCAAAGAATAAGAGCCGGTCACCGTGTTGGGGACTGAGTTCTCAACGTGGACCACACCTCGGCTGTCCGTGTTCTTGGTGGCCCCCCGCAGATCGTTCCCGGTGATCTCCAAGAACTCAAACGTCTGGTCTGGACCCAAGGACACCCAGAGAGCCGTCGTCGGGATGTGGTCGATGTCCACGCACTGGACCACGTTGTCGGTGACCCGGATCCCACCGTACTCCGTGATGGAGTTCTCCCCTGTGGTCTGAACATCCACTCGGATGCCAAAGGGGTTCGTGCCTACCGTCAGCACGTCGTTGATGGTGTTGCCCGCGATCTGGACTTCACGCAGCACTGTGTAGTTGATACCCGCCACACCCCCATCATAGAAGTTAGCGGCAATCCCAGAACCGTGGACGCGGGGAATCACGTTCCGCAGGATTTGAACCCCGTCCACGATGGCTGGGAAACCCACGGACCCCCGCACGAGGCACTCGATTCCCGTCTGATTCGTAGAGGAGGTAATGCTGCTGAGAGTGTTCCCTTCAACCAAAATGTCACTGAGGACGTTGGCGCGGACGAGGCTACTTGCCCCAGACACTGATTGGTCGAAGAAGACGCCCCATTGCTGGAAGTTCTCAATCGTGTTGTTCTGGACCGTGACCCTAATGATATTGCCGCCGTACTTAGCAGTTATCGCTGTCGAGAAGTTGCCGGTCGTGAAGAGGATCGGACGGGCGATGTACGGGTCGGTGTTGCCTATGATCTGGTTTCCAACAACCCGTACTGAGGCAATGTTGACCGCCTGCGTATTGTCCGACGCGAAGAAACCAACCCCAATCTGGTCGCGGAGGTTGGCATCAGACATGAAAATCTGATTGTCGTTGACCGCAATGCTTCCAGAGGAAGAAGGAACACCTGCTGAACCCGCATGGAACACGACCGCAGCAGCGATACCGTTGTTCACGGTCTGCATGGCCCGGATCTGATTCTCGGAGACTTTGATCTGCTCACAGTTGCGACCGTACACACCCAGCGCGTACACGTCGTCCGCAAAGACGAGGGGGGTTCCGGCTTCGTTGAGCACCTGACCAATGTTGCTGACGGTGTTCCCGACGACAGTGCATCCCTCGGAGAACTCCAGGCCGATAGCCTTGGTCCCAACTCCGTCAAAGGTGTCGGGGTGGCTGTCTTGATCGTGGGCGCAGAAACTCACCGTATTTCCGGTGATGCTCACTGCCACACACCGAACGGTAGGGCTGAACCCCCGAACCAGAATCCCATCCTTGCAGGAGATGACGAGGTTGGATGAGATCACGATCTGGTCAGGAACGCCGGTAGCCGAGCCTTTCAGGAAAATGCCCTGCGCTGTCGGAGGGTTCGGGGCAACCAGAAATCCGTTGATGCTGTTCCCTGAGATCACCGAGTCTTTGATCGGGTTCGCGGTCTCATTCAGTTCGACACCGTTCTCGGTGACCCCCTTGATGCTGTTCCCCGAAACAGTGATCTGCGTGGCGGCACCCTCAATCGAGGTAACGAGGACACCGTGGGTGGCCGCCGCGCCCGCGTCCATCGCGTTGTCGGCAACCACTTGCCGGTGGCCCCCATCCAATGTGACAAGTGCGCCTGTCATGCCATCGGAGGCGAGCGTGTTGCCAGTGAACGATGCGTCAATGCACATGCGTGCGTTGATCCTGCTCTTGGTGAAGACGTTGCCGCCCACAACCAGTCGGCGGAACGGGTTGGCAGCGGACCCCACAGCGGAGAGGCCCTCACCCGCGTTGCTTACGGGGTCCCAGAATCCAAGTACGGTGCAGCCTTGGATCACAAGGTCTGTGTCGAGGCCCGCTTTCGCGTCCACAGCGATTCCGAAGGGGCCTGTGGTGAACACCGTCCGTGGGTTTCTGATGTAGGTGCCCAGAACCTTGATCTCGCGGGTTTGGTTGACGTTCACGCCTACCAAACCATCGGTGTCGTCAAGGTCGATATGACAATCTGAGATCGTCATGTAGTCGTTGGCGTCACCCTTGGCGTGAACCCCTGTCACCACATCCATGATCGTCGTGGTGACAATACGGGTGCGCTGGAAGGCCCCGTACTGGATGCCTCGCGCACAGGACCTAATCTTGCAGCCGGAGACCAGACCATCGACGGAGCCGGTGCCTGTGCCGAGGATGATGCCGACTGATCCAACGGTAGAAGCACCAGGACCGACGAGAGTGCAGCCCTCGATGTGTGCGCCGTACTTGCTCGGGTTCCCAACCCCGTCCACAGAGATACCCGAAGCGGTGAACGACACCTCACAGCCTGAGATGTTGATCTCAGTCGAAGCGGGGCCTCCTGTGACCACGACACCGTTGAGGAAGGCAGCACCCGAGTGCAACCCGAACGTGCAGTCCTCGACCCGGATGCGGGTTGAGACACCCGTACACACGATGCCTTGCGATCCAGCGACGGTAGAGGCAAAGTGGATGCCCCGGAAGGTGATGCCTGTACGCCCCGCCAAAGTGAAGATGTCCAGCGGGGAGTTACCTACCAGCAACACTGCTTCACCGTCGCCGACGAACTGGAGGTGATCCGTGGGGACCGTGAGTGCCGAAGCGATGTTGTGGGTGCCTCGGATTAGAACCGTTCCCTTCTCCTCCTCGCTCGTGCCAGTGTCGCCGTATTCTGACATCCAGAGGAAGAAGGCTTCCAGCGTAGCAAAACAACCCTCGGACCACGCATCGACGTTCTCACCCTGACGGGACGAGTACTGGACCTTGCGGTCAAGGTTCCGCACGAAGAAGCGTCCGTCCTGCCATGCAGTGACGTTGCCGCCTGCGTCGTAGGTAAACTTGGCGAGCAGGACATCCTCGACCCCCAGAGCCGTTTCGACCTCTGGTGCCGTGCCGCTGACCACGAGGGTGCGGAAGGTGGGACTGCCCGAGTCAGTGTCGAAGTAGACGTAGTAGGAGCCCGCTGCCAGACCGGAGAGGCTGGCGACCAGAGCCGATGCGTCGTAAACCCCAGCACCGAGCATGATCTCAGTGGTGGTCTCCAACGTAAGGGTGGTCGCGGCGACTGAGCCAGACCCATTGGCGACGTTGCCCAACTCGTTGAAAGTGCCACCCGAAATCAACCCGTTGAGCCGACCTGCACCAGCACCACCACAGAGTTCTTGAAGTGCGCCTTCGACCTCGTCGGAGACGTAGCAGTCGTTGGCGTCCACGATGCCAATGCTCGCAGCCATGTGAGCACGGCTGGGATCATGGATGTGTACGCGGAGGGGGTCAACATCACGCTCGGGGTAACGCAGAGCGTTGTCCTCTACGGTGCCTTCGGGGGCGAGGCCCTTACCAACTTGGATAGTTCCGGGATCTACATTACGAGGCATGATTCATCGCTCCGAGGCCAAAAGGAGAAGTCCGCGAGTCCGGTAGACCGCCGCACAGGTGTCTGTGCCACCGTCAGTGAACCGAACCACGTTATCTCCATCAAGAAGGGCGTATCGACTGACTACCACCAACACGACCTCGCCCTTGCGGAAGTACACGTTGTCCGCACCAGCCTGAGCAAGGAACGGGAAGAAGACCTTGTGGGTTGCCACTCCAGAGAGAGGCTGGGCCATCGCCGTGGGTCGGTAGGAGTTCACGTCCGAAACCCGGTAGTGACCCCGGAACTCGTGGTCCCATGCCCTACTGGAGAAGGAAAGGTCGGAGTTGGGGTCAACAGGCACCATCTGGTGCAGGTTGAGCAGCCCGGTCGCAGCGTCGAAGTCACCGACGCTGATCTTAGCGAGGCTCATCAACGCCCACTCGCCAGGGAACGGCGGATTGGCACCCGTCTGCTGGTCAGCGTTGACGGCGATGTTGTCCGAGGGGTTGCTGTAGGGGAACGCCAGGTCGAGTGATCCCACCGAGGTGGTGTTCGTCCACAGCCCACGGGACATGACCAGTGGCTTGAGGTTCAGGTTGTCTGGCAGAGGCGAGGTCGCGGGGAATCCACCCATGACCCCAACCGTCTGAGGGGCGTTGCTCCGGTAGTAGACGGATATCTGGTAACGGTCGCCCGGATTGGAGAAGTCAGGGATGGGATCCTGAGCCCAGTACTCCACGTTGCAGAGGCTTTGGATTCCAGGTGCAACGCCCGCACCGGTCAGGAAGACCTTGCGCTCTGAGTTGCCCCAGGTCGAGGACACTGCGATGGGCACGGCACCCAGACCACCTCCGATGTCAGTGACAGTCATGAGGGCGGGGACGCCCGTCGTGATGCCGTAGAAGCGGCGGGACAGGACCAAAGCCGTGCCGTTGCCGCTGACTACCTGCTCAGAGATGGGGGTGCCGCTCAGGGCACCTGAACCGTCGTTGCAGACGTACTCCATCAGGGCCTCACGGTAGCCTGCGCGGAATGCGGGGGGCTGGAGGTCTTCAAAGTCGGTGGGCCGCTTGCTGGTGTCATATTCCAGAGCAGCCCCGTGGTAAGGGGTCACGGTGGCGGCTCCAGACACCGTTTCATTCGGGGTAGCCGAGAGTCCCACACCGGCAGGGTAGGTGATCTCCAACTCGACGAAGATCCGTCGGGCTGAGGTGCCCACAACGGCAGGCACCACGTCGTAGCCGGGAACCGCGTTGATCCCGCCGTTGACCTGGGCGTTGTTCGGAGCCAGTGTGATCTGGATGTGGTCGGTGCCAACACCAGAGATCAGGTCAACCTCTACGGTCTGGTCGATAGCGGCGGCATAGTTGCCGTCATCGTGGACAACCCGGAGGACGTTCGTGACGGTGGTCCCGGCTGGCCACTGGTTCGTCACGGATACAGGAGAGGCGCTGGGTGCCCAGTTGCCCAGTCCAGAGGCATCGAGGTTGCCGAGGTCAATGTTGATGACCTGTCCGCTTACCCAACCGGCAGAGACAGGACTCATGTAAAGGCCGGGGTTCACTCCCTGTGCAGCACTGGAGAGAATGGGGAACACGCGCCGCTCGACCACAGACTGGTCTGCGAAGCGACGACGAATGTGATCCCATGTCCCGATGGTCTCACCGTTCACGTTGTCCTGATCGCCGATCTCGTTGCACACGAGGTACACCTTGGACACATCCCCAGAGGCGTTGCCCAGTTCGGTGATGTCTTCAGTGTCGATGGCCCAGGTACCGAGGGTGCCATCCAGGAGAGCAGTCATCTGGGATTCAAGTTCTGCCTTGAGATCCACGCCACCAGGCGAGACCTGACGACGGAGATCAAGTACGTCTCCTCCCACGATGACATCGTGGAACCGCTGGTCAGGGCGGTCAGAGGTAGACGCTGGGATACTCGTGGCACCACTGGTGAGGTGAGTGTTGCTGAAGCCAGCATGGTCGTGAGCCAGCGCACCATTGGTGTTGTTCGCTGGATCAAAGCCGCCAGTGTTGACCGCGCTGTTGCGCCGGAAGACGAAGCACATGGGGATGGCGTAGGAGTATCCATCCACCGTGCCGAGATCAGTCGAGGCTTTCTGGGTGCCGTCCCCTGAGATGTAGAGGCCGTTGTCCACCGTCTGGTAGGACACAGCCGAGTTGACCGCTGTGATGACCGAGGTGGCCGTCGTCAGGGCACTGTCAAAAGTGACGTTGCCGCCCAGAAATCCGGGAACCACAGTGACGATTGATCCCGAAGCGGAAGCCGCGACGGCAGCCACCGAAGCCGTGATGGCTGTGGCGATGCTGGTGGCGATGGCTCCAGGAGCGCCGGACGGGTCGAACTCGTCCGGGTTCACCGCTGGTGTCGCCGCAGTCAGGGTGATCCCGTTCACGTCGATGGTGTCACCGATTGCGATGGCACCGACGCCCGTGACCTCAATGTAGGCCAACACCGTGACCCCATCGGCGGGGACAAAGCGGTACCTGCCCACGGGAGCCACCTGAGTGGCCTGGGCGCGGACTTCAGAGTCAGCCGTGGAGGGAACCGTGGTGGTGGCGATCCAGTTGGCTCCGATGAAGCCGTTGGTCACCTGGAAGTTGACTGCCTCAGTCTGGTTGGTCTTACGGATGTTGTACTGAACCTGCACCCGCTTGGTGCTCTCGGTCCCGATGGTGGGATCAGCGATCTCGTCAGGCAGATTCACCGCTGCGGGGGCAAGGATGTTGCCGTTCCTGTAGAGGGTCGCCTGGGTCGGCTTGTTGGGGGTGTCCACACCACCTGTGAGGTTGCCCACGAGGGGGGCAAGAGTGAACTCGGCACCGGCAGTGGACTCGATGAAGCCGATGGCATTGCCCGCTGCACCCGCGAATGCACCCGTGGCTCGGATGTTCACCTGAGCGGCAGAGGAGATGTCGATTTCTGCTGTGACTGCGACGGCCCAGGCGTTGGTCGTGTCGTTGACTGCATCCCGGATGTCAGCAGCGATGGCTGCCACTGATCCCAGCGTGTTGTCGTAGTTGTTTGCACCGATGCCGACGCCACGAGGACCACCGGCTGCGGTCATGACCGTACCGTTGATGGTGATGGTGCCCGTGGTGGGGAAGGTCAGGACCGTGATCGAGCCAGACGAGTGCGGGGAAGCACTCACAAGTGCGCGGAACACTTCAAGGAACACGAAGTCGGTGCGCTTGACATTCGGCGGTGTGCCGTCATCCAGGGTCGCAGGGGACAACTGGATAAGGTTGAGACCTCCCGTCGTGAACTCGGTGAAGTCCACCGTCACAGGCATCTCAGCCACAAGCGCAGTGCGCCGTTGCATGTAGAAAGCATCGGCGGCGAAGATGGGAGACGAGACGGTTGGAAACGTGTAGTCCGTCAATGACGGCGGAACAGGACCACGGAGCCAGCCCGAAGGGGTCTCATGGTGTTGGATCAGCCGTCGAATCTCCTTGCCCACTTCCTGGGAGAGATTCAGTTCAGCATCGAGAACCGGCTTGCCGGACTGGTAGATAGCCTCAGACCAGGAGTGTTCTCCTGGTGGAAGGTATCGACTGACCGTTGAGCCAGGGAAATACTTGTCGCGGATTGCCATTCAAGTCTCCATCAAGGGGCACAGTACCCGGTTGCATAGGTACGTCATCGCCGCACCCGCGTCCCTCGGGGGAGTCGCTTAGTTACAGGCTCACGAGGGATCGCACGGGCAACGCGAATCTGTGGTGCAGATTTCTTGATCTGCATCGGGATCTTGGTCCCTGTCTTCTTGCGACAGCCACAGCCCATAGAAGCCTCCGACTACTGGAGGGCGATAGGCGGGCTACCGACAAACCCAGATCAAGGTTCACCCCCCCACAGGAGTGAAGTGCTTGGAGACCACGGCTTCGGTGAGCATGGCGACATACTCCTCTCGGGCGTTTAGTCCACGGTAGCCGCCGCTGGGGATGGGTTCCAGAAAGACAATATCATTGAAGGGGGGAGGTAAAGATCCCGCCCTGACGCTGATATGCGCCATCTGCTTCAGGCAGGGGGAGGCGGGGATCACTGGCTTGTAGGCCATCTGGACTTTCTCAGGTCCGACAAGCAGCCACACTTCGGTGGCATCTGCCCACACAGTGACCCCTGGTCCTGTCTCCGTGTCAGAGGTCTTGAACCCGAGGCGGTCTCCCTCAGCCCAAAAAACGACACCGTCCAGTCCAGATTCCTTGGACCGGACTCGGTGACCTTTATCTGGGAGCAGTTGCTCTCGTTGCACCTTGCCCCAAAGTTCAAGCCAGCCGCCCTCGGGTCGTTGCCCAGGAAGTAAGCCTGGGTACACCGCATCGACGTTCTTGAAGGCGGTGTAGACGAGTTTTTCCTGGCCTACGACGGAGAAACCTACTCGGGGTCCCCACTCGCCGTCACCTTCCCAGCGCACCACGCCGACCGTGCCGTGCGGAACCTTACGTCCCCGCGTGACATAGACGAGGGTGCCCTTCTTGATGAGGGGGATCAGTTTGGCTTTGGCTTCTTCCTCAGTCATCGCGCACCTCCCCATGAGGGATGAAGGGGGGCGAGCACTCCCACACACCCTGGGGGCAAGCGGTCGAGTTCGTCCTGATCATCGTCATGGTGTACCTGTACCCGAAGCGCAGACAAGGTTTCCGCCTTCCACTCACCATTGGTGAAGTGGATGCCAGTCAGTCGGTCGAGCACCCCCCACTCCCGAAGGTGGGTCAGGGTGTCCTCGCGCCAGCGGTCCATGCGGGTTGTGACGATGTGAACCTCGTCGCCACGGTCGAGGGCTGCGTGCAGCAGCGGCATGATTGTAGGGTTGACGCCAGCAGGAACGATGTCGTCGATATCCCCGTCTACGGGATCACGAAGCACCTCGTTCCATGCCAGCGTGTCGTCGAAGTCGAACGATACGATGGTCATGATCTCAGTCTCTCTATGGTTGGGGTTGTTGGGTGTTGTCGTCGGGGGAGTAGCCACACTTGTGGCATCCCTTCCCGACGGTCTTGATGATGCAGTCACCGGGGATGAAGGTGACCACGTTCTTGATGGCCTTCTTCTTCCCGCACTGCGGGCAGGTGGTCTTGATAACCATGAAACCTCCTCACTTGCTTACGGAAGCCGAAGCCCAGATTAACGTCGCTGAGGGGGTTTTCGAGGGTTCTTGTCGGGTGCTCGTTAATCCGACCCTCGGTTCCCGTAAGTACATGAACCCACCAACCAACCCACCTCCCGCGACGAGCGGGCAACTGGAGACTCTATGAACATCGAAACTACTTCCTTCGCCGCAGGGCGACACTTCAGCCCTTATTTTGCGGGGACTAAGGTCGGCAACCATTGGTCGGTTGCCGACTTCGACGCTGCCCTTGCCGACACCGAGATCGTTGTAGGTGAGACTGCGGGCTTTGTGCGGCATGTGTTCATCCGCAACTTCACTGATGCCAGCAATGGCGTTGCGGAGATCACGGACGCCAACCGCCACCTGCTTCGCAGCGGGTATCGCGCTCGCCGCGAAGGCGAGTTGGCTGTCCTGACCCGCTGGTTCCCTGCTGGGACCGTCGAGGTCACCCGCTGCGAGTGGTTACACCTCGTGCTCTACCGTGCGAAACAGTGCGCGATAGAGCGCCTCTTCATCGAGGCTGACTGGGGCATCGTGAGCATCAACAGTGCCACGGCTCCCGAGGCGGCTCCTCTTGGACCCACTGCCCAGATGCGGAACGCCCTTGGCGTCGAGCAGGGCGGCAACGGTAAGCCGATCGACGCCAAGGAGTACGCTCGCGGTGTTGCCTACTGGAACCAGTGGGCAACGGTTGGTGGATCATGAACTTCGACGCCAACGTGACCATCCACGACCCCTCCGCAACCGTGACCATCCGGCGTGCTGCGCTGGATGGTCTCATCGACATCACTGTCGCCTTCGCCCAGCGCGGAGGTCAGTGGTTCTTCACCCACATCCTCGACGAGGACGGGAACGAAATGTTCCTCTCCGAGACCGAGGAACTCCTCGCCCGCTCCCTTGTCGCGGCTGGCGTAGACGAAACTGGCCGATAGACCCCACACGAAAACGCGCCCCACTGACCTTCGGGTCGGCGGGGCGCGTTTTTTTTGCGTTCTCAGGTCTGAGAAATCAGATGTTGCACTCCTTGGTCTGACGGTCGATGTACCGCTTCAGGGTCATCAGTTCCTTCGTCGTGCGGTTGGGATCATCAATGAACCGAGGGTTCTTCTTCATGCGCTGCACAGGAGGACGCATCTTCTTGGCGATCTCCTTTGCCATGCTGCTTGAAGGGAGATCAGCGGTCAGTGCTACCAGCCCTTCCAAGGCACGCAAGAAATCCTGCGGGTCGTCGTCCTGGACTTCAGCGAGGGCTGTGACGATCAGTTCCGACATGTCTCGCAGAGCAGGGACACATTGAGTGATGGACTGGGTTCCCCAGCCGAATCCTACATCGCGATCCAGACCCACCGGGTACTGACCCAACGGGCGTGACTTCATGGCGTCAGCGTAGCCGCGTGGTCCGAGGCGCTTCTTCTTCTCTTTGGCCAACATGCCCTGTGCCTGGGACTCGCTGAGTCCGTGCTTGTCGTACTTCGCACCGTCCACTCGGGAGCGGTCTGGGCCTTTGTCCGTCAAGGCACCCCAACGCTTCAGGAGTGACCACGAGCCGTCGTCGGCTGGTGCGATCTTGCCCTCGTAGAACTTGGAGTTGTTCTTCCCGGCGTCGATCTTGTAGGTCATGAAGGCATGACCGTCGCGGAGTTCCTTCGGGGTCACGAAGTGCGGACGGTGGGCGGTCTTGCGGGTGCTGGCTCGCTTGATGTGGCTCAACCCTGTAGGCGCAGCCATGTTCTCAAAGTCCCTCCACTTGCCCACGCCGGGATCAGTGGGGACATTGATCTTGCGTCCCTTCTCCCAGTCGCCGCCAGTGGGGTTCTCCACGGTCTCCAACAGTGTGACCGTGACACTGTTGGGGTTGACTCTCACCACCTTGCCACTGCCCTTGAAGGACTTCCAGTACACGTCGATGGTGTCGCCACGCTTGATGTTGCGGAGCCACTTCTCCAACTCGTCCGTGGTCATACTCTTGCCAACCTTGCGGGTGCTGGCTCGCTTCCCCGTCATGTCGCGGAGCACAGTCTTGATCAGACCCTCAGAAGCGAGAATGCTGCGTAGGCGGTTGCGGTCGATGCTCATATCTGGCTCCAGAAGGTGTCCGAGTCCCTGTCGGTGATCTCGGCTGGTGTGTGGTCGCCCAGCACCCAGCACACGTCCTCGTCGGTGAGGACGGTCTCGGGGGTTGGGAATGGGATCACGTTGTTCATGGGGTGCTCTCGTCTACCCCTTCAGGAGGTATAGCCACGCTAACGGGAGGTGTGGAGGCTGGAGCGATCCCGCCCTCGACCTCCTGGCTCAACTCCAGGAACCTGCTCTTGCCGAGGTCTACCTGCGCGGCATCGAAGTGGATGCGAGGAGCCGGGAGATCAGACAGCATCAAGTCCATCTTGTGCAGGAAGGATGCGCCGTCTACATGGTTGCCGGTGACGCTCTGCCCAGTCCGCATGTACGTCCTGATCTCGTTCGCCATGCCGTCGTAGGCGTTGTAGGCGTCCAGGTTGGACTCGATGTTCTGGTCGATGCTCACGAGCGCAGGGAACCCCCCAAAGAATGCTGCCGCGCACAGCAGCCCCATCATCATCCCCTTGCCCCAGGAGGTGAGATCATCAAAGCCCTTGCGGACTACGCTGAACAACGCGAGGGCCAGCATGGTTCCCGCCCAGAAGGCGGTGCTCAGGAATCCGAACTGGTAGGACTGAAACGTCCGGCTGATCTCGTAGTGGTGCTGGGCACGCTGCTGCACCAAGGTGAGGTGTTCAATCAACCTGCCGCAGACCCCATCCGGCAGGGATTCCAGGCAGACGGCGATGGTTGTGGTGACCTGGGGGTGGCGTTCGACATACCAGGGCAATGTCCAGGCATCGAGAAACGTCACGGTGGCCCAAAAGAACCCGTGGCTCACACCCATGAACAACAAGGTCGGGGTAACCAGCCTCACGCCGTCCTTGTGGGTGAACTCGATGAACGTCTTGATCGACCCTACGAGCCGATCCCACGCAAAGGATAAGAAAGACCAGAAGCCTTCCCCCTGCCCTACCTGATCAGTTGGCGGCACGGATGTAGCCTGTGGTCACAACAGGACCGGGGATCTGGGTTCCCCCTTCCAAAATGAACTCAGTCCCGTTGAGTTGAGCACCACCAGCGAGCAGCGAGTGGGTCTCCAAGGCGGTGAGTCCACCCCAAGGTCCGAGGCGTGATGTTGTGACCGTTGCGTAGTCCACCATCTCGTAAGCCGCTGCGCCATGCCCGTTTCCCGTGGGAACACCATCGGGGTTGCTGGGCACAGGCTCCGCATGGGTCGGAGGCACGTTGTCCCCGAGCATTGTGTCGATGCTGAGGTCTTCCGTGCGTGGGGTCACGTCCTCCAGACGGAGTGCGAAGTCCTGGTTGATCCCCATGCCGCCAGCGGGAGGCTTCCCAGAAGGTCCACGTTGGTTGGGGTACAGGATTGCGGTGCCTGGACCGAGATTGCCACCGAGAATGAACCCGCCGCTCGCGGTGAGTACCGTCGCCGGGTTGAAGTGGGTGGCTGACCCCTTGATGGAGGGTGATCCCTTCCATGGGCCACCGGGTCCCTCAGGAACAGTGAAGGCGTTGGTGGTGAAGTGACCGTCCACTTCGATATGGGACAACCCGAGACCAGGACCAGGACCATCGCAGATGGGGGTGATGTTTACTGAGTCCCCGTCCTCCGTCGTGCAGAACTGGAGGTCTGCGTAGATGGAGTCGGCGGTGTCCGTGAAGGTGATGACCCGAGAAGGATCATTGAGCACCAGGTTCTCGGCCTCGTCCAGGACATCTGCGGGATCGTTGATGATCCCACCGGACTCGATTTCTCGGTCGGCTGGTTGGCCCAGGTCCGACGGAATCGGAGGCGTGCCCTCGTTGAGCACCGTGACGGTCTCGTCGATGGGCTGGCTGCACAGGTAGGTCTTCGTGACGGGCTTGCCGACCGCGAAGGTCACTGTGACTGGATACTGGTCGCTGGGGAGCGGGGCAGACGAGGTGAACTGGAGGTTCTGGGTGGCCTGGTCGAAGGCGTAGTTAGCGGGGGCTACCACTGCACCGTCTACCTGGACGACGAAGACCCGACCCGCGAAGATGTCGCTGTCCGGGATGTACACGAGGTACGGAGTCCGGGAGGTGATCGTCGCTGTCTCAGGGGTGACATCGAGGTTGTACTCGCCACTCGTCAGGGTGAAGGCGCGGTTGAGCACCATGCCCTGTGGTGCGATGCCGAAGCCTTCTGGTCCGCCACGGACCCGGTAGCGAACGGAGTCCCACCGCTGCTGGGTGATGGCCTGGTCGTTGATCGCCCCGAAGGAAACCGATCCGTACTTGAGGCTGTATGTGGGCAGATCCCGGTACTCGACGTTGATCCAAGCCGCTGAGGGGTCAGTGGTCTCCGTAGCGAAGTCTTCCGTGGCCCCTGGGGGCAGCGGCAGGTCTGGTCTGTAGACCGACACGCCCCAGGTGGGGTCAAGGAACATCCTCACCCGACACTGAGCCGTCCAGTCCATCTCCTTGAAGGTGGCCGTGAGATGGCTGTTGGGTACGCCGGTTCCGTCAGTACGCGGAAGCCTGTACGAGTTGATGTCGCCGTCAGCCCCCAGACGAAGACGTACACCGAAGGTCTTGATCAGTGCTGGTCTGGAAGGCAGAGCCACGGTTCTCAGGGGAACCGCAGACAAGGAGTCCAAGGTGACCTGGCAAGACCCTGATCCCAGGTATTCCAGGTAGGAGGTCAGGTAGGTGTTGCCCGTGATGGCGGCTGACGAGAAATCCGAGAAGGCCACGCTGCCGAGCACAACATCGTCAACGACAACGACAACGAGGTTCGCGCTGGGATCACAGAGAACCCTGTACGAATGGTACTCTGTGTCTGACCAGTCAAATGGGAACGCCGCGACCACGACCCCATTGCGGCCTATGAGTGCGACCTCCTTCGTAGCACCCGTCTGGTCAAGGATGACCCGGACTGACCGCTCCAGGTTGCTGGAGGGCAGACGCACTTCAGCGCCCCAGGCAACACCGATTCCCGAGGTTCCACCCAGGAAGGACTGCACGGAGAGGCGTGCCTCAATGATGACCCCGAGGTCCGTGGCATCGGTCACTACATCAGCGGAGAAGCGCCAGAGCCCTCTGTCAGTGCCCTTCTTGGTCAACTCAAGGGTCTGACCCCGGACGAAAACTGAACTGGCGGGCGGCGCGGGTGAGGTGCTGGGCGTCCATCCTGCGTCTTCGGGGGAACGAAGCCCCGAGAGCGAGGCTCGTGGACGGGCCAAGAGGATGCTGTGGTTCGTCGAACCCGTCTGAATCCAGACAGTCTCGACGATGGCCTCGCGTTCCGTGTCCCGGATACGCAGGGCGGCTGATCCTACACCGAGCGATGCCGAGTCCAGGCTGAAGGTGGCTTCGGAGTCCACCCTGACCTTGGGGTTGATGAACGGCTCCACACGCTCGTAGTAGAACTGGGTGTCAATCGGACTTTCGTCGGAGGTCGCCTTCAGAAGGAGTTGGTCCCCCGTGGCGTCGATGACCCCTGTGCCGAAGCCCCCTACAAGGAACCAGGGATCATTGGGGTCTTCCTGCGGGATCACGTTCATCTCGGTCAGAGCCGTGATGCCTTGTGCCGTCTGTGTCATCAGACGGGGAGTGGACGTGTACTGAGCGAGATCCCAGACCGATGTAGAAGTCGCCCTACGGCTCAAACTCCCCCAGAACAGAACCCCCTTCTCCGAAGCGGGGAGGAGGAGCGAGGTCTGTGCTGGGAAAGGCGCGACTTCAGTCAGGCTCCCCACCAGACCGGATAAGGCACCTCCGAGGTACACCTCCAGACTTCCTGCGGGGAACACAGAGGACAGCCGAAGCGAGATGAACTGATCAGCCCAGAGGGTTTCAAAGAGGATGGTGAACGCAGCGTCCCCGAAACCTTGGATGTTCGCGGGCAACTCGGTGGTGAGTGTGAGGAGGACCGAGCCATCGGTGTCCAGGTTGATCCCGCACGCCGCGACCGTGTAGACCCCAGCCTGTGCCCCGGAGGCGATGCGAAACCGCTGCCCTGCCCCGAAGCCAGCAGGGAAGTCCGCATAGGACACACGGATCACCGATTGGGTGATCCCGGAAGCCAAAGCCGAGGGACCTACCGCCCAGCCTTCCTCCAGGTGGGGGATGCTGGCATCGGTCAGGATGCCTACATGGGACACCCCATCCACGACCAAGGCACCCACGAAAGCCAGGTGAGCACCGTCATGAAGACCCGCTCCGACCCCAGTGAAAACCCCGTCCGCCTTGAACTCTTTGACAAGGAAGCGAACGCTCTCGGACACATGGGTAGTCAGAGAGAGGTCCGTGCCTCTCTTGTAGAAGGCTGCGGTGCCAATGCTGTACGGACCTGATGAGGCATCCACCAGCGTGTAGGACCCCGCTCCTGCGGTTCCTGTGTCCACGCCATCAAGAATCCAGGGGGTGGCGGCGTCCACCGGGGTGCCTACCCCGTCAAAGACCCCGGCTCCTGCCAACGCTTCCGCACTCAGCCCATCCACTGATATGGCATGGGGGTCTCGGTTCAGCAGGAGGGTCGTCGGGGCGTTGGTGAGGGCGCTGTAGTCCTTCTGCCAGCCGATGTACTTGTGCCCGATGCGCTTGGGCGAGGGCCGTGTGTAAGGACCGAGAGCCACGCCCATGGGGAAGCGGTTGGTTCGGGAGGCTCCAACACTCCCTTCCGGGAGGGGGGAGACAGACTCGGCGTCATGCCCGTCGGAACGATCCCAGGTCGAGAGGGTCAGTCCGCGTGTGTTGAGCCCAGCCAACTCCATCGCCGGGTTGACGAACCAGATGTAATCCACATCGACCGTGAACGTCCCGGATGCCGCGAGAGGGATCGGGAGGGTCGGGTAGATTTCTCCGACGTAGGGATTGACCCCACCAATATCGAGGGCACCGCCGTCGAGCCTGACCGTGACATCCTGTTTGGTGGCCGGTGTCGCATCACCCCAGCCACGGACAAGGGGTCCATACCGGGTCTTGATCTTGTCCATGGTGAGGACAGAAGACCCAGTGAAGGACGCAGGTAGCCCGTGGATGAAGTTCCATGCTGTGGTGAACAAGGTGAGGCTGGAGGACAGCCCCATGCTCGACAAGCGGAACAAGGACACAGTATGGGCGGTGGACAAGACGAAGGCTGTGCCCGCGCCGTACACCGCTGCACCCGTCGCCGAAGCCACAGGGAACGTGTTGAGCGGAACCCCGTCGAACACAACAGTGTAGAAGTCACCCTTCTGGTTGCGGATCAGCGCCAGGCTGTGCGGGGTGGCAGCGTCCCAGGATGCGAGCGCCGTTGAGGTGTACGCCCCGGATACGATCTGGATGACCTTGACCCCAGCCACATCGGCCAGAGCCATGTCCACCTGGACGGCTCCGTCGGACACCGAGAACGTCGCCAGCGTGGAGTTGAGCACCGCTGGAGCGATGGTCGTAGAGGATAGGTTGTACTGGATCCCAGCCCGGTAGGTCGTGCCGGGAGCCATACGCCCGGTCGTGTCCCCGAAGGACCAACCGTACTGAACCCCGGCTGCCTTGGTCATCATCAGGCCGGTGCTGGTTGCGGCACTGGACCCTGTCCCGACCTCGGCTCCTGTGAACGAGGGATCATCGTCAGGTAGCAGTGATCCTGAGTATGCGAACGCCGCGCTGGGTCCGACGGTGAGGTTGTAAACCGCACTTGTCATGGGATGCACGTCGAGTGCAACCCGTGAAGGCACGAGGGCATCTTGGGTCGCCGAACCAATGGTCGGGGTCACGGGATAGGTCGTCGTGATCCCGTAGGAGGTGGTGCTGTCAACGCCTGGCGTGAACCCAGCCTCACTCAGCATCGCCTGGGCACCTGCCGTTGTGGCGGACAAGAAGTCCAGTTGGACTGAGCGCCCATCATCAGGGCTGGGCAGGCTGACGCTGACCTGGGTGGTGTCTCCCAGTGCATAGAAGACGGCACTGTTCGTGGGGGGTGGACCTATGAGGTTGCCTGCCACATCGGTTGGACCGGTGACAGTGATTGTGTACTGCCCGCCGAGCGTTGATCCTGAGTGGGTGACGATGACCGAGGAGTAGCCCAGTCCAGAAGGAGTTCCCTTTGCCACGGTGGACGCAGTGATGGCCGCACCGAAAGTCGAAGCGCCGCTGATGGTCTCAACGAAGACGTAGTTGGTGGGATCAACGAGGGCAGCGTTGTCCGCCATGTCCTCATTGAAGAACACCTCGACCCGGTAACCGTCGATGGACGAGGCTCCTGTGAGTCTCGGTGGTGTGATGTCCACCGACCCGTAGGAAGCCAGCCCATAAGGCGCACCACCGTAGCCTCCGTCCACAGGGACAGGAAGGCGCGGATGGACCCCTGACCCGTAGGGCGAGTACCCATAGGAGGCCCCGCCGTAGCCGAGCCCACCGAAAGTCAGTCCTGGAAGATAAACCGGCACTCAAACTCCTATGGGATGGGGGTGCCACCGTTCAGGGTGACCAGAAGCGCCGCCATGCGGTCGAGGGCATTGGTTAGGGTGTTGTCACCACCCGCTGCCCATGTCGCATCGCCTGCCGGGGTGTTGCCTGCGTAGTAGTCGCCCACCAGAGGAACAGTGCCCGGCCACGTTCCGGCCACCATGTTTTGTCCGCTGAAGCCCCCCAGAGCGGTGTCCACACCGGCCACACTCTCAGCCAGGTAGTAGATTTCTGCGGTAGGCCCCTTCGCCACTGTGGTCAGGACGATGGGATCACCTGTTGCCGTGACAACACCTGTGGCATCGAACACTGCCTGAGTCGCTGCCAGGTTCTCTCCGCCAGCGAAGGTCACGACCAGAGCCCCCGAGTTGGTCCCGAGGGTGAGTGATCCCGCGACCATTGGGCTGATGAAGACTGCTGCTGCTGTGAGGGTTGCCGAAGTGCCTGTGGATTGGTCTACGAGGAGCACTTGACCCGCCGAACCCGCAGCGGACTCTCCTGGGGCCAGGTAGATGTCCCCTGCCAAGCCGCCGCCGCCGTTCTGGGCGGTGCCTCCCTGCACGAACACAGACCCCGCATCCACCGCTGAGATTGCAGCGCCTCCCACGAGAAGGGTGCGCCCAGTCCGGGTGCCTTGTTCGGCAGGCATCGTGCCCAGGATCAGGTTGTAGTTGTGGTCCTGCGGCAGCCCTGTGGCGTTGCCCATGATCCAGGCGTTGCCGCCGTAGGGAGCATCGGCGGCCCAAATCTCGTGACCCATGTGGATCGTGGGTCCACCACCGAAGGGGTTGGGGTCGATGTTGATCTCAGGCTTGGTGACCGCACCGAGTTTAACTGATCCAACCACTTCCAGGTTCCCGGAGGGGTTGTTCGGGGGTGGGGGATCGGTAGGTGCCACGGCACCTACGATCTGAACAGCACCCGCGTCGGCGGTGATGGTGCGCCCTGCCCCGCTGCCGGGTGACCCGCCATCGTAGGCATCATCCAGAGTGCGGACAGCCGCAGCGTAGGTATGGATCTCATCGAGAGCGTCCTGCACGTTGGCAGCCGTCAGGCCCGTGACTGTGTTGTCGTAGAAGTTCGTGTCTGCCGGAACGGTGGCGACGACCGTGGCAGCGTTGATCGCGGTCACCGTGTCGTGTGTGGACGAGCCGAGTTCAACCTGCGCTGACCCCACGACAGCAGTTCCGTCGATGGTGATGTCCTTGACGGCTGACCACTGACAAACGACCTTCAGATCCCCTGCCGCCCCTGCACCGGTCGGATTGGCTGCGATCAGCCCCTCAGCCTGACACCACTGAAGGGTGGTGCTGGACGCACGGGTGTTGATCGCGTAGGTGCCTGTGGGCGTGAACCGGGTGTCCTGAGCATAAAACGTGGACCCCGCTCCCATGAACACACATGACTTCCCACTCACGGATGAACGGTCGAGGGACAGAAGACCCGTAGCGTAGAGGGCATAGTCGGTGACGGCGACCCCGTTGCCGTTGATGATGCACTCCGTGAAGTAGAGCGGCCCCTGAGAGGACCACACCTCGCCCGTGTTCCCTTGTGCTTCCAGTGTGCATCGGAACACACGGACTGTGCCAGAGCCTGTCTGAATAAACGCGGCGTTGGGGGAGGTCACAGGCTGTTGGAAGTAGATGTCTGCCAGCGCAAGGGTCTCGCCCGCACCAGGGATCGCGACGACGTGCCCTGTATTCGTAGCGTTCCGCACCTTTACGATCTCGGTCTCACGACCGCCAGGCCAGCCAAAGACATGAACGTAGGAGGCGAAGGTCAGGTCTTCCGTGTAAGTGCCGGGGCGAACCAGCACGACCCACTGCTGTGCCGAGGTCGGTGCCTGGCTCACCGCGTAGTCAATGGCAGACTGGATGGTGGTGTAGTCGCCGCCGCCCGCTGCATCGACGTAGCGCACGTTCCCCAACGTCGAAGTTGCCTTCACCAAGCCCAGCAGCGTGTTGAGGTTGAAGTTCTGCTCGTCAGCCCATCCTGCTGCGGTCGCATCGACAGGAATACGAAGGGTGTCGTACCGCTCACCGGCTGCGACCAACTTCAAGCCTCCAAAGGCAGTCTCGGCCCGGAGACGGACGTACTGCTCCGTGGTGCCTGTCCCATCCGTGAACGCAAGGCGGATCAGGTACGGGCCGTCCACATCCACCGTGAAGGTGCCGGGGTTCTGGAGGATGGCCTGCTCAGTCCCCGTCGAGGAAAACACCGCAGCCGAACCTTCCGGCTTGAAGGCGATGCTCCACTGATAGGCGGTGCCCACGTTGGCGGATGTAATCGTGACCACATTCGTAGGGGCGAGCAGAGTGAGATCATCGCGGCTCAGGTCCGTTTTGCCAACCCCGTTGACAGTGCTGGTGATGCTTGCGGTTGCCATGTGTCTATGCTCCCACAATCAAGTCGTAGTTGAAGATCACCGTCGTATCCGTGTTGTTTGAGGCCACGCCATCAAGTACTACCTCGATGAGGGTTCCTGCCGGAAGCGTGATGAGTTCGGGGCGCTCTAAGGAGAAGTTTGAAGACATCAGGTAGGGCCTCAACGTGTACCAAGACTCGTTGGGCTTGCATACCAGCACTTTGACCTTCGCCGCCGCTTGTCCCGTCCCTGCCAGCATCGAGGCGTGGAACTCGCGGATAACCATTGTGGTGTTCGCCGGAACTCGGTACACAACCTGCTGGGTTCGCCCGTCCACAGCCGGGATGAAGGCTTGAACCTCGGTGGGATCAACCGGAACACCGCCGCCTGCTCCGGGTGCAACAAAGTTGTTCGCGTTGGTGACCCACACGTCCCCGGCGAGGGTCTGGTTGTTGCCGCTGACATAGGCTGTGTTGCAGTCGAGGGCGCTCACCCCTGTGTCTACCGGGGTCTGACCTGTCAGGGTCACGGTAGCCGTGACGAGGGTGTTGCTCGCGTCGTTGATGATCAGAGTGATGTCAGCGGTGTCCGCGTTGTCCGTGCTGGCGACCCACAGGTTTGCGGCTACCGTGGCGAAGGTCTTGCGGCGAAAAGCAGAGCCGCTATCTCCCGCACGCCAAACCGTGACGGGGGTGGGATCCGCGTTGTCTATGTCCAGCACGGCACCGAACTTGGTGCCATTGGTGTGGTTGGGGATGTTCCCCAAAGCCACCTCAAGGGTGAAGTCACTTGTGATCAACGCCCCCGAAGAATCCGTCCGAAAAGGGCTGCTGTTGGTCCGCAGGTCCACTTGGAGGAAGAAAGAACCCTGATCCACGGACCCATTGGTGTACTGCACCCGGAACCCATCGAGCCTCGTCGGAAGATTGAGGGCGAGGTAGCCACGGTCGATGTCGGTCTGCGTGTACGAATAGGAATCAGTTGCACGTACCGTGGCCGCACCCTGTACATCTTCGGTGAACTCAATGGTGATGCCACCTACTGCGGACAACTGGTCGGCTGCAATAAACAACTGGATGGAGACCCACCCGTCCGTGTCGAACCAACCTGAGTTGTACGTGGCACCCGCTACCAGCGGCGCAGCCGAAGAGAACGCAGTGCCGTCTGCCTTGCCATTCACATAGTCGCCGTCAGGCTGCGCCCCTGTCGGAGCAGCCCGCACGTTGATAACATCCTCGTTATCGAACCCGTCATCCAGCCGGGATACGGGGTTGACCTGCGAAGTGTGCAACATCGTCTGAAGGCTGAACGTGGTCTGCGCTTGAGCGTCATTGGTGTA
>Ga0307488_10001127_pt1 | contig 22424 bp, 20 predicted proteins | sample SB02metaG_FD_202248 | JGI IMG/M metagenome (GOLD analysis project Ga0307488, IMG submission 202248) | Sea-ice brine microbial communities from Beaufort Sea near Barrow, Alaska, United States - SB 0.2 | ecosystem: Environmental > Aquatic > Marine > Coastal | place: USA: Alaska | collected... | reverse complement strand
ACTCAGGTAAATAACGTCCAGCTTGACGCATCATCCAAACAGGTGTGTAATCAACAGGTTGGCGCAATAGCGCACGTAAATACGTATCATTTTTTAATTCAGTCATGAAAATTTATCTCCGCTATTTGTATGCGCGCATTCTAACACTTCAAATTTTATTGATCTATGTCCAAATCAAATCTATGTACGCTTACGGCATTGATAAAAAATTTGCCTTATTTTTGCCATAGGACAAAATACTGTCGCAAAGTTTAATTAGCACACCATAGCTAAAGCCAGATACAAGAACATATCATTAACTCAATAAGTTTCTGTTTTAGTGGCGTCATCATTTTTAGTAACAAATAATTACACTAATATAAAAAATTTATTTTTTATATTTTGCAGCAAAAGCCATAAAACAGTGAGAATATATTTACAAAACTCCTAAGTGGTTGACCAGAAATAGTATTTTTAGTCACCTTTTTTCATTTGGCCATACTCACGTTACAACTTGATCGGTAACACTTTTTTACATTTTTTTACGCATCTTTAAAAAATAAAATTTATCTTTTAGCTTAATCAACACCTAGATAACAAAAAAACAGACTGAGCGTTGTCAATTTACACATCACTTATACGAAGATATTCGTGGAATATATGCTCTATTAAAGTTGTTGCACAGATAAAAATCCTTTGCTATAAATGCCCCGCGCTAAAGAAAAACAATAATAAAAACAATAAAAACAATAAAAATAATAATAAAGAAACAAATAAAAAGAAGCTAGTTTACTAGACCATATAGCGAGCATTTCAAGCCTTACCTCGGTAAGGCTTTTTTATTGCCTAAAATAATGTGATAACATTAACCAACGTTAATGCACATGGGCTATAGACAAATACATAGATTTTCAATATTACTCAGATTAACGAAAACAGACCAAAATACACCTTCAAAGTATCCCCAGAATAAATAACGAACCAAGTGAGGGGCTTCTATGAATAGGCGCTTCAACTTTACTATTGCCGCAATAAACAGTTTAAAAAATCCCCGAGAGCGGTCGAGTTGAATATCAAGACACCAAAATTCCCGAGTTAATGTTAAGAGTAACGTCGACTGGCTCTAAGTCCTTTTCTGTTGCCAAAAAAATTGATGATAAATATGTTCGTGTTACTTTAAGACGATTCTCTGCTAATAGCATTGAGCAAGCACGTAAGAAAGCACGTGAAAATATCTTGTTAATGGAAAATGGTGTTTACCCTATTGAGAAGAAGCGCCAAGAACGTATACAGAGATCATTAGAACACTTTAACCGAACATGGAAGCTGCACGTAAACCTAGAATTGGAAAATACAAAACCAAAGATGTAAGCCAAGCTTTCTCAACCGGGCGGCTAGCACTAGAAAAGGACGTTTAACCCCATCAGTACAATGGAAAGTCGGTGCTCATGCAAGGTTGATTAATCAACTTAAAGACCCTGTAACTAAGGTTATTTTGAAAACAGGTCTATTCGAGACCCTGTAACAGATTTTGTTACAGGGTCATAAGTTTCTTACTTTTGTCTGCGGCTTTCGCCACTGACGCCAGTAACACATCCTTAATAGGCGTTGGCTATGCCAAAGTAATTGATCAAGCCATGCAAATACTGGCTTACTTTAGCCAACCTTAACCACTTGGCTCTTCTGTTCGTTAACAACCAATTTAAGTGTCGTGGCAAGGTAGCGAATAATACTTGTTAGTACCCTAATACCTGCACGTTTTGACTTAACCAGTATGATAAAGTCATCCGCATAGCGAGCGAATTGATGTTCTCGGTTTTCCAACTCCTTATCTAAACTATCTACCAAGATGTTTGACAATAAAGGAGAAAGTGGTTCTCCTTGAGGCACTCCTTCGACGCTAGGCTTAACTTATCATCCACCATAATACCAGCACGTAGTATTTTCCGATAAGCGTCAAAAGACGCTTATCCTGCACTTTGTTCCGTAATTTTGTCATTAAAAGATCGTGATTGACGCGGTCAAAGCACTTGCACAGATCAACATCTACGGCAAATTTTCTTTTGCTTTTAATAATATTTCTCACGTGAAAAGCCGCTTGTTGAGCATTCTTATTAGGATGAAAACCAAAGCTATTATCTAAAAAGAGTGCGTCTAACAAAGGGGTTAATACTTGGGCGATAGCCTGCTGAATAATACGGTCAAGCAAAGTTGGTATACTTAAAGGTCGTTTACCGCCATTAAGTTTATCAATGTCGACTCGTCTGACCGCCTTAGGTTGGTATTCACCTTGCTCCAATTGAATTTTACCGGTTTGCCAACCAGCTTGCTGTGCCCATAAATTGAAAGCATCAATGAACATACCATCAATACCTGCTGCTCCTTTGTTGGCTTTAACGCGTTGCCAAGCCCGTGGCAAATTTATCGGCTGAAGTAGTTGTTGAAATAGATCTTGGTTGAAAGTTGGCTGCGGGATATTACGCTACTTATAGTCATCGCCTGCCGGCTTATTAGGTATAGTCAAGTGTAACAAGGCTCTTCTTTCTTCTTAATGTTCAGGCCTTCGCCGCGTCCCAACCATTATGATGGTCGTTGGGCTACTGTGCCGTCAGCTGACTTCTGCTTAATCACAGGCCTAGGCATTTCTATATCAGAGCCTACTGGTTTATTACCGATCGTGTGTTAAGCAGATCTCCCCACTCTTTAACGGAATAAGGAGGACATGTACTTTCTTTGCACTGCTTCATCATTTACGATGGCCATTAGATCACGTAGTTTCGTCGACTTGTGCCCACTCACCACTAGCCCTCGCTTCATATGATGCTCTTGTTCATCAGCTCGAAAATTTGCTAGCGGCTTCCCCCAGACCAGTCCTCACGGAAAATCCCTTGCCATTCGCTAGCAGTTAGCGTTTAATAACAATCAATTATCTAAACGGTGCTCTTCCTAAAGATGACTTTCCTCTCATTAGTTCATGCCCATGCTAGGCGTACGCAAGGGTTCAATATGGCTTTGAGAATATTAAAGCCTATGTACAAGCCCGTGATGGTTATAAGTGCCAGACTGGCAAAAAAGGCTGTTGCGATAACCTACACGCACATCATGTGGTTTTCAGGTCTAAAGATGGGTAAAATGCCGCAAACAACTTGGTCACGCTCTGTGAAAAACATCATACATCGTTAAATGACGGTAATTGGTCATTGACAGTCAACAAACACAAGAGCCTAAAATCTGCGACCACAATGAATGTTATCCGATGAAGATTATTAACGATTTTTCCTGATGCGATTGATACTTTTGGCTATGTCACTAAAGCTAAGCGTTATCATTATGGATAACAAAAACTATGAAATTCATCCCTACGCTAAAGCACAGGGTATTCTTCCACCAAAAGATGAGTAAAATGATAAAAATATTATGAAAACAATATTGATTATTGACCAAAACTTGGAATTTACCAATGCATTAGTCCCTGTACTTATGCAATGTGGTTATACTGTAAAATGTTGTGAAAACGCTGTTGAAGCAATGCAATTTGTAAAAGAAAAAACAGTTGATTTAGTATTATCTGAGCTGTATTTACCTACCCTAAGAGCAGATAGGCTGTTTAGGATTTTATTACGAAATAAACCTACGATTACTTGTTGTCTAATGACTAGTGCTGCTTACGATGACCCCTTAATTAAAAAAACGATCAAATTAAAAAATGTCAAAGGCTTAATTAAAAAACCCTTTAGCTTTGAAGAATTAAATATATGTATAAAAGAGGCCTTTGCTGACCCTGTAACACAATCTGTGTAACTACCTATTATTAATACCCATGTAGCAGACTATAAATAAAAAAGCACTTGAGGCGTTTGCGAAGCAAGCCGCAAAATCAATTAAAACCGAGTCAGACAAACTTACTTTCGTAAAATGTTAACTAAAGTCAACGTTGAAGCAGCACTTAATGCTGAATTAGACGAGCACCGGGGTTATTCACGTCATGAGCAATCCCACAAAGATAATTTTCGTCATGACTATTCACCTAAAACTATTCGTACCGAAGATGGTGAAGTAGCTTGAGACACACCACGTGGTAGAGACTCCCGCTTTGAGCCCCTGCTTGTTAAGAAAAATCACGGTTCAACTCATGAAAGAAGCGAACGTTTGGGTTCGTTATAAAAAGAAATACAAGGCAACAACAAACAGCAACCATAACAAACCCATTTGATCAAAAATGAGCTAAAGCAAAATTTTTCTGTTGAAGCGCCAGATAAACCCTGAGTAGGTGATATTACCTACGTTTGGACATCCAAAGGTTGGCTATATTTATGTGTCGTGGTTAACTTATACTCACGAAAAGTCATGTGTTGGAGTATGGGCTCTAGAATGAAAGCACAGCTTGTTTGTGATGCATTAACAATGGCTATTTGGCAACGTCAGCCCAAAGCAAGGTTGATAGTACACTCAGATCAAGGCGTTTAGTATGCCGGCCATCGATATCGTCGATTACTCAAATCAAATGGATTTGTTGGCAGTATGAGTAAAAAAGGGTCTTGCTGGGATAATGCCGTTAATTAAGAAACTTATATTCACTTTTAGTATTAAGTGAGTTACGCATAGAATGAAGCAAGTAATTTCGTCGGTTATCATGCTGATATTCGTGGATTACTAACCTGTTAGTTAGCAGCGCCTACCTTACTCATTTAGCGCCACGTTGGTCCTCAATATAAGCGACTTCCGTAAATGTTTTATGAGTATCTAAGCCAATGAAAAGTATGTTATGTTTGGTCATGCTAGTCTCTGTTTTTAGTTGTTTGACACACTGATTATGGCTAGGGTTTGTAAAACTAACCCACGTTTAGAAGCTAGCACCTTGTGGGGAGTCATTGTGTCTATATGGTTTAGCTGTGAATAGCTTCCAGTCTTTAACAAAACTTATCTCAGGAGTTCACGAATGTTTGAATCAAGCAAAAATCATTTAAGTAGTGTCGACGAAACCTATTTTGAACATCAAAAAGTTGCCTTCTCTTATTGTTATAAATGTCTTAAAGCAGCAGTTATGGCTTTTGTGCATGGTCTTATTCCTAGTATGTTTCAAACCAGTGCAAGTGAATTAGTATCTTCACTTGCCAAAAATAGAAAGTAGGACAACCACATAATCGGGTAGCCGGAGGTTTGTAACCTCCAGCCCCCACACCACACTGTATGCGGCTCCGCACAGGGTGGTTCACTAACCATGGTGTATTCTTATCCAAAGTTCACGTAGTGCAAGTAACCCTTCATCTTTGAGATATTGATTGGTTAATGCCATATTGATCCCTTTAGTTTTAGAACTTCTCCATGGGCCTTTGCCATTGTGCTTGGCTACGCGTAATTCTCATGTTTATCTCCTAAATTAAGTGTGGAGATAACATACCTGAGATCAAACGCTAGCAGCAAGTGCTGTTAGCTATACGCTTACTTTTGATCAGCCAACATTGTGTCATGTTTCATCGTTCTGTTGCTTTGCGCTTTTCGTTAAGTAAGGAGCAAGTGCGCTTTTAAAATCCAGTGTTGCGCCTAACTTATTGGCTAGCAATATCATGCCGGTAATTTTACGATTGACTAATGCAACCTCAAATATAGGAGATACTGCGGCTGTTTTATCAGTAATCAGTGGCATACTAACCTCTTGAATTCGCTTAATTAGATGTTGTTTTTTTAAGTTGTAGCCAGTATCACTTTGCAAGCAATCACTTGCTTCAAAACACGCTTTTAGCACAGTATCTATGGCCGCAGCGCTCATGTTATTGTCAATTAAACCAAGCGAATACAGGGCTGAACGCACGTCGTGAGTGTCTTGGCGCTGCATAGCATCAGCCATAGCGAGATAATGCACTGAGGTATGCTGAGAAATCTGCCGGCAGGCTCCAAAATCGAGTAACACTATTTTTTTCGTATCGCTCTGATACAAAAAATTGGCAAAGTTGGGGTCACTTTGCATGAGTTTATGGCTGAACAGTTCTTGGTAAGTTAAGTACATTAACTGACTACATACTAGATCTACAATGTCAGCACTCATGGTACTAATATCGGTGATGGCAGAACCTTCGATGTATTCCATCGCAAGTATGTTTTGGTCAGTTAGCTCTTCAACGACAAAGGGCACAATAAAGCGAGGGTCGTTGCGCAGATTTGCACGATAAGCGTTAATAAATTTGGCTTCCTGTAAATAATTAGCTTCGTTTTTAAGTTGTGCTTTTGCTTCAGCGAGCAAGCTGGTCAAATCGATATGTTGAGGTAATACACCGCTCAATTTTAGTAAGCTCATGACGTTATCAATGTCGCTGTCAATGCTTTGTCTTACCCCCGGGTATTGGACTTTAATCGCCAGCTGACGACCATCTTTTAGTGTAGCTCTATGCACCTGACCAATGCTTGCCGATGCGATGGGGGAAAATGAAAAATAACTAAATTGTTGATACCAGTCTTTTGACCAAGATGCTTCTAGGGTTTTGAGTAGTTGCGCCTTAGGCATTGGGTCAGCTTCTTGGCGTAGTCGTGAAAGAATAGGCTCCCATTCAGCAGGCAGTAATTCACCTGCATCCATCGAGAGTAGTTGGCCCAGTTTCATGGCTGCACCTCGCATATGTGCTAGACGCTTGGTGATCGATATGGCGTTGTCGATATTCATTAAGGACTGAGTTAATGATGGGCGCTGACCACTGAGTATTTGTTTTGTGGCGCCTTTAACAATATTGCCAGCAACCGCTGAGGCTAAACCACCAAGCCTGGCTAAGCGAGCAATTCTTCCAGACGGTACTTTCCGCCCGTTGCGTTTTTCTGTCATAGTAAAATTGATTCGCTGGGCATGGTAACTTTTCTACCTTTGTTTTGTTTAATGCAGCCTCGCTGGAATTTACAACGAGGATCGACGACAATATTAGCAAAAAAACTATGCTGATGCCTGCGCTTGCGGCCCGCTCAAACATTTTATTTGCGAGCGTAGCCTACTTCACTTTTTCACCTATGACATATTTAAAGAAACAATAACAGTGAACAGGTCGGTATTGTGCTTATCAGCATAACTTTAGACTTATTAAATCAATTGAAAGCGATTATTTTTTTGATAATAATACTTGAGTGATTTAGTCAAGTACTATAAGATTAATACCTGAGTAAATCAGTCAAGTATTATGCTGTTGCCGTCAACATTCGTGGTTTACAAAAACTTAGACAGCCACTCTGGTATCTAATTATTTAAATCAGGGCAACAAAGCTATGGAGAAAATAAAGTATGAGTGAGCAAATCGAAGAGGTATTATCCCGCAAATACGATGCAGGTTTTGTTTCTGACATCGAATCTGAAACCTTTCCACCTGGCTTGGACGAAGATGTTATACGCCGCATCTCCGCCATGAAAGAAGAACCAGAATGGATGTTAGAGTGGCGTCTTCGCGCCTACAACAACTGGCTTGGGATGGAAGAGCCGGATTGGGCTCATGTCCATTACCCGAAAATAGATTTTAAGGCTATCTCATATTACTCAGCACCTAAGAGTATGGCGGACAAACCCCAGTCCCTGGATGAAGTAGACCCTGAACTGTTGCGCACCTATGAAAAGCTGGGCATTCCGCTTTATGAGCAAGAAATGTTAGCTGGTGTTGCTGTAGACGCCGTTTTTGATTCTGTGTCTGTGGTGACCACCTACCGTGCAAAGCTGGAAGAAGCGGGCGTTATTTTCTGTCCTATATCCGAAGCCGTGCATAAGTATCCTGAACTGGTAAAAAAATATCTCGGATCTGTGGTTCCCCGTTCAGATAATTACTTCGCCGCCCTTAACAGTGCAGTATTCACCGATGGTTCATTTGTCTATATACCTAAAGGCGTGCGTTGCCCTATGGAGCTGTCCACGTACTTTCGTATCAATGAGGAAAATACTGGCCAGTTCGAACGCACACTAATTGTTGCCGAAGAGGGCAGTCATGTCAGTTACCTGGAAGGCTGCACTGCGCCTCAACGGGATGAAAACCAGCTGCATGCTGCCGTGGTTGAACTGGTTGTTTTGGATGATGCTCAAATCAAGTACTCTACCGTACAAAACTGGTATCCCGGTGATGAGAACGGTAAAGGGGGTATCTATAACTTTGTCACCAAACGCGCTATATGTCACACCAATGCCAAGGTTTCATGGACTCAGGTAGAAACCGGCTCTGCAATCACTTGGAAATACCCTAGTTGTATACTCAAAGGCGATAACAGCGTAGGTGAATTCTATTCTGTTGCCCTGACTCGGGGCAGACAGCAGGCCGATACAGGCACCAAGATGATCCATTTGGGCAAGAATACCAAATCCACTATTATTTCCAAGGGTATCAGCGCCGGTAACAGCAACAATACCTACCGTGGCCTGGTCAGTATGGGTGCTAAGGCAGAAGGTGCGCGTAATTTTACCCAGTGTGATTCATTGCTCATTGGTGATCGCTGTGGTGCTCACACCTTTCCTTATATCGAAAGTCGCAACCCCTCTGCCATAGTTGAGCATGAGGCTACCACCTCCAAGGTCAGCGATGATCAGATGTTTTTATGCCAGCAACGTGGCCTTGATCCTGAAAAGGCCGTATCTATGATCGTTAATGGCTTCTGTAAAGAAGTATTCAAAGAATTGCCAATGGAGTTCGCCGTAGAGGCGGGCAAATTACTCGAGATCAGTCTTGAAGGCTCAATAGGATAAAAATACATGCTTAAAATTACCAACCTACACGCCAGTGTAGAACAAAAAGAGATACTAAAAGGTCTCAACCTAGACATTAAACCCGGTGAAGTTCATGCCATTATGGGCCCTAACGGCGCGGGTAAAAGCACCTTAGGTTTCATTCTATCCGGTCGCGAAGGCTATGAGGTGAGTGAAGGCCAAGTAGAATTTAACGGCGAAGATCTGCTTGACATGGCGATAGAAGAACGAGCCCGCAAGGGACTATTTCTGGCTTTTCAATATCCAGTAGAGATCCCCGGTGTCAGCAATATGGCCTTTATGAAAGAATCTGTGAACGCCATACGTGAACAACGTGGTGAAACGCCATTAACTGCCACCGAGTTTCTGAAAAAAGCCAAGGAAGCCTGCAAACAAGTACAGTTATCGCTGGATTTTCTTAAACGCGGTGTTAACGAAGGATTTTCCGGCGGCGAAAAGAAACGCAACGAAATTATGCAGATGATCCTGCTTGAACCCAGCCTATGTATTCTGGATGAATCCGACTCTGGTTTGGATATCGATGCCCTACAAGTAGTAGCTGAAGGGGTGAACAGCCAACGCGACGGCAAACGCAGCTTTATTATCATCACCCACTATCAGCGCCTGCTCGATTATATTAAACCTGACTATGTGCATATTTTGGCCAATGGTAAAGTCGTCAAAAGTGGCGACGCCACACTGGCCACAGACGTGGAAAAAGAAGGTTACGCTTTCCTAGGCCAGGATAACGCCGAGGAGACAAATGCATGAGTCATTGGTTACAGCAGGTAATAGACCGTGGTCAGTCCATTGATGACTGGCTTAGTCCGCTTCGGGCTCAAGCCCTGGAAGCTCTGGGCAACACTAAATGGCCCAATCGCCGAGTGGAAAGCTGGAAATATACCTCACTGGCACCACTGGAACAGCTTGAATTAAGCCCTGGTACCACAGCGGGCAAAGCCATCATTGAAGATATAGCAGGTCTGAACAGCTTGGATTTGATCTTTGTAAATGGCAAATTACAAAGTGATATAAGCTTACTGTCTTTACCACAAGGGCTGCATATTAGTAGCTTGCTGGGTGCATCAGTTAAGGAACAAAACACGGCCAACGCCCTGTTTGCAAAGATCAAACCTCAGCGTCATCTATTTGGGCTGGTCAACGATGCCTTAGCAGAAGATGGGCTGATTATCGATATAGATGCCAACAGCAAGATTGAACAACCCATTCGGATTGTTAATATCAGTAGCGATGGACAAGAGTCTCATCATCGTGTTCTGGTGCGCTTAGGCAGCCATGCCAGTGCCACAGTCATTGAGCACGGACAAGGAGAACAGGCTAGCCTTAGCACAGGTTTTGCCGAATATGACATCGGTGAACAAGCTTATCTTGAGCATTACCGACTGGCCATGCATACCCATCAGGCCATTCATATCGGCGGCTGTCATTTCAGCCTGCAGCAAAAATCACAGCTTAACAGCACGCTTATCGCTTATGGCAGTGAATTGTCACGCATGGATGTGGATATCATTCACAACGGTGAGCATGCCAAGGCCAAATTTAACGCCATTTACCTGCTCGGCGAAGCAGAGAACTTTGATCTGCACAGCACGATCGAACATGTGATGCCCAATGGCACCACAAAAGAAAATGCCCGAGGCATTGTGGGTGACAAAGCCAAAGCTGTTTTCAATGGCCGTATTCATATTCACCGCAATGCCCAGAAGACGCTAGCAGAGCTGCATAACCGCAACCTGTTATTGTCCCGTCGCGGTCAAATAAATACTAAGCCTGAGTTGGAAATCTATGCCGACGACGTGCTGTGTGCTCACGGTGCCACCGTTGCCGAGACCGAGGAAGAAACCTTGTATTACTTGCTTTCACGCGGCATATCACGATCCCAGGCGCTGGTTATGCTCAACTTCGGCTTTATTCAGGAATTGGTGGAACAGATGCCTAATCAGCACCTGGCGCAGTGGCTCAAGCCCCAATTGCATTCACGTTTCGTGGAAATGGAAGTTAAATGAATACCAGCAACAGTGTACTGAATATGGATGAAATTCGAGGCCAGTTCCCTATTTTGCATCAGCAAATTGAGGGTCACCCCTTGGTATATTTGGATAATGCCGCCACCACCCAAAAACCTCAGGCGGTGATCCAGGCGATAACCGATTTTTACACTCAGTGTAATGCTAATGTGCATCGCGGCGCCCATCATCTTTCCGATGAGGCCACTCGGCGCTACGAAAAAGCTCGGGATACAGTCGCCAACTTTATTCATGCCCATGATCGCAAGGAAGTGATCTGGACTAGTGGCACCACCGAAGGTATCAATATCGTTGCCAATGGCATGGCCCATCGCCTGCAAAGTGGCGATGAAGTGCTGGTAACTGAAATGGAGCATCACGCTAACCTTGTCACCTGGCAGCAGGCCTGTTTGCGCAGCGGTGCAACACTGAAAATTGCGCCCATCCATGATGATGGCACACTCGATACCGAAGCCTTTGCGGCCTTGTTGTCACAGAAAACGAAAATGGTTGCCCTGCCCCATGTCTCTAATGCCTTGGGTACAGTTAATCCGGTAAAAGAGCTCACTGCCCTGAGTAAAGAAAAAGGCGCATTAGTGCTCATTGACGGTGCACAGAGTATTGCCCATGGCAATGTGAATGTCAGCGATATCGGCTGTGATTTTTACGTATTCTCCGGCCACAAGCTCTTTGGACCTACCGGCATCGGTGTGCTTTGGGGTAAAAAAGAGGTGCTTCAGGACTGGCCTGTATGGCAGACCGGCGGTGAAATGATTACCACCGTCACCTACGAAAGTTCCACCTGGGGCGAATTGCCTAACCGTCTTGAGGCTGGCACCCCCAATATTGCCGGTGCCATAGCTTTAGCCGCCGCCATAGACTGGTTTACTAGTCTAAACTTAAGCGCGGTACAAGCGCATGAGCAGGCACTGATGGCTAGCGCCCTGGAACAGGCGCAAGCCTTTGAGGGCTTAACCATTATCGGTAATGCTCCCAATAAGATGGGCGTGTTGAGTTTTATATTAAAAGGCTGCCACCCCGCCGATATAGGCTTTCTTCTGGATCGACAGGGCATCGCCATCCGTACGGGTGATCATTGTGCCCAACCACTGATGCGCCGCTTGAATTTACCGGGGACAGCCAGAGCTTCATTCTCGGTGTATAACACTTTAGAAGAAGTGGACGCGTTGTTTATTGCCCTTAAAAAAGTCCAGAACATGCTGGCCTGAGGATTATTTGATGAATGTAGAAAAGTTTACCCCCGAAAAAAGCCAAAGCGAAGCCGTCACCCTGACAAAAGCGGCGATAAAGTATTTTGAAGGCAAGTTAGCAGAGCACCCCGGCCATCTATTGCGCCTGTCTAGTAAAGTCAGCGGCTGCACTGGTTACTCCTATGTGCTGGACGTTGCCAAGCAACCAGAAGACGGAGATACGCGAATCGAGGCGAGCGATAAGCTCACCCTGACCATCGCCGCCAAAACGATGGATTTAGTCAGAAACACTGAAATTGACTATGTAAAAGAAGGCGTCAACGGCGTAGTCAGGTTTAATAACCCCAATGCCGTCAATGAATGTGGTTGTGGTGAAAGCTTTAGTGTCAGCTAGATGTTATTACAAACCTGTACTTTGTCATAAAGAGGTTCAATAAATGCTACAAAAAATGGTCGTTACTGAGCGTGAATGCAAAGCAAGGGGTGTGCCTAATGGCGATTTACAACTGATCCCAGAAGGCGAATTTGTCAATATCACCCAGGATCTTGGCGGCAACTACACCGTCACTTGGCGCGGCAATATGTTGCGTATTGATGGCACTGATGCCGATGCTATAGGCCGAAAATCACAAAAACTGGATTTCCCTATCCTCAACGATGGTCTTATCCATAAGGATCATGTTTTACAAGCCTTAGCCACTGTCTATGATCCTGAAATTCCCATTGACTTGTTATCTCTGGGGCTGATCTACAAAGTATCCATCAATCAGGATACACAAACCGTGCATATCGATATGACCCTGACGGCACCCGCCTGTGGAATGGGACCTGTGCTGGTAGGCGATGTAGAATACCGAGTGAGTATGGTACCCAATGTTAAAAAGGTTGCAGTAGAGCTGATATTTGATCCCCCCTGGTCCCGCGAGATGATGAGCGAAGAAGCTCAGCTCGAAGCCGGTATTTTTTTCTAGCTAAATAACCTAAGAGTCCCTGATGAACCTACCAAGCAGTAAAGAAATTATTGAGGATATGGCCTTTTTTGATGACTGGGAGCAACGCTATCAGTACATCATCGATTTGGGCAAAAGTATTCCACCTATTGATGAAAGTCTGAAAACTAACGAGAATCTAGTCAGAGGTTGCCAAAGTAATGTCTGGCTAGTGAGCACTGAACGGGACGGTAAATTACAGTTTCATGCAGACAGTGACGCGGTCATTGTTAATGGCCTACTGGCCTTAGTCATAGCCGTTTTTAATGACAAAACCATGGCGAAAATCCTGGAATTTGACATTAATGGCTATTTTGAAGCACTGGACCTTGAGCGCCATATCACCCCCACCCGTGGCAACGGCCTGCAGGCTATCGTCGCTAAAATTCAGGCCATTGCTAAAGCGAAGATGTGAACAGGTAGGACTGAGCAGTAGTTGCAAGCTACCTTGGTTCAAACACTGTTCAGGAATTAATATTAACATCATATGGGTACAGATAGCTTTTTCCACCCTAGTTTACAAGAGTATTAAATGAGACATACCATCACAGAAACAGTCACGAGTGTTCATCACTGGAATGATACGCTGTTTAGCTTTAAAACCACTCGTCAGCCAACATTCACCTTTGAAAACGGACAGTTTGTTATGATAGGCCTTGAGGTCGATGGCAAACCATTACTACGGGCTTACAGTATTGCCAGTGCCAATTATGAAGATGAACTCGAATTTTTTAGTATAAAAGTTCCCGATGGGGCACTCACCTCTCGTTTGCAACACATTCAAGTGGGTGAGCTACTGACTCTATCAACACGCCCTACCGGAACCTTGGTAGCTGGCAGGCTTAAGCCAGGAAAGCACTTATACTTGCTAGCGACCGGAACTGGGTTAGCGCCGTTTATGAGCATTATTAAAGATCCACACCTATACGAACAGTATGAAAAAATTATAGTAGTTCATGGTGTGCGTAATATTTCTGAGCTCGCTTATCAACGCACCATCTGTGATGAACTACCGAACAATGAATTTTTTGGTGATTGGGTCAAAGAAAAACTGATTTATTACCCCACAGTGACTCGAGAGGAATTTCGTTCTCAAGCTCATCAACAAAGAATTACTCACTTGCTAGCGAATAATACCTTAACACAAGAAATTGGCTTGCCGGCTATTGATCCAAGTACGGATAGATTTATGCTTTGTGGTAATCAGGCCATGCTTGATGACACGATGGCAATGCTAAATAAACAAGGTTTTAAAAAGGCCACCTCCCGAGAACAAGGTGATTATGTCATCGAACAAGCCTTCCTCGAAAAGTAGTCATAGGTCAACAGACAAATAATTGATACACCCTATATTAAGAACATGTAGTGGTATAGTTAATTTGGCCACCTAACTGGAGGTGTTATTATGCACCCTATCAAACTTAGGTGGCGCCATGACAAAAAGAACAAGACCCAATTTTACATCAGAATTCACACCAGAATGTAAACTTGAATGTGCTCAATGAGTCGTTGATAAAAAGTTAAGATTTTAAAACATTGAAATTGATGTACATCTGATAAGTTTATCAGGCAAAAAATAAGCCTAAATGTATTTTACAGAGAAATATGAAGCGTAAATTTAAGAGTAGGTTTTTGAGTAGATAAATCAGTATCCTGTGACTAACCGCATATCATTTTTGAATGTAGGAATTGATATGAAAGGATTTTAGAAAACCGCTTGAACTATTAACAACAGATCAAGCGCTGTCTAAAATTGGTGAGATGACGCATAAGTAAACTGTTACGATAAAATTAAATCACTGATTGTATTGAACTTATTGATTTTAATTTTTCTTTAAATACAGGTTTATAACTGATTATCTCCCTCATAAAGAGATAGGACCTAACCGTCACTATTGCCACAAAGCAGTCCTAATTATTAGAAAAATCATCCCCACTTTTATGTCCGCTATTTTCAAGAATAGCTGACATTAGCAGTATTTTTCTATCTCGCTTTCGCCCCCATTGCGAGTTAGAAATACTATGCAGCATTACTTAGAAGGCGCCATCTTCAATTAAAAAAGATAAACTTTAGTATCTCCATTAACTTTTTGATAATTAATGTATTTATTTAAAACAAAACCCGAGACATAAGTCAACTCAATACACAGGTATAACAATCTGATTTATAAGTAATTATCATTCATCTAGAACTCTAGTCTTTTCTGATCATCAAACTTGTAGCCGAGTGCTTTATAGCCTTTTTCACGTTTCTTCCACATTCGCTTTAACATAGAAAAGTCATCAACATAATCATAAACTTGGATAACCTTTTTATTACTCCATTCTCTCTGAATTCGCCCAGCATATTGCGCTAAGATCCCTTTCCAAGCGATAGGCAGAGTTATAAACAATGTATCCAAATGAGGCAAATCAAAACCTTCACCAACATATTTTCCTGTTGCTAGAATAACTACGGGGTCACATTCATCGATTTTCTCACCTTGAGCCGATAAAAAAGCGATGCGTTCCTGCCGTTGCTTCGTTGAAATGCCGCCATGCAACTCAACAACTTTCATTCCTTCGTTAGCTATCATTTGTGCAAGTAATTCAATATGCTCTTTTCGTTCAGTAAGTACCATTACCTGTCCGTCATCATCTACTGACTGTTTAATGCCTTTAACGATCATTTCATTTCTTGCTTGATCACAAAGCAAGTGTTTATAAACTTGAGATATATGAGGTTTAGTTTCAGTTACCAGCCATTCTGGAGGAAAGCGCGTAGCAGTTTGAGTAACTTTCACATGTTGCTCAAAGCCACTAGCGGTTGTTGCTGCTTTGTATACAACAGGACCTAACTGGTAATGCATTAACTTTTCTAAACCATCTTGTCGCTTAGGCGTAGCTGTTAATCCATGAATAAATTTGGCGTCGACTGATTTTATCAAACTATCATAGTTTGATGCGGGCAAATGATGACATTCATCTATTAGTATTTGCCCATACTTCGCAATGGCTGGTTTAATATCTAATCCGTTTCGACTAACTAGACTTTGATAGGTTGCCACGTCAACCTCATAGGTTAATTTATCTTTACCGCCTAACAACGAGCCAACTTTTACATTTGTTAAAAAGACTTTGATCCGCTCTAGCCATTGATCCGCTAATTGGCGATTATGAACCAAGATCAGGGTGTTTACTTTTCGTTTTGCTATAAGGGCTAATCCGGTAACCGTTTTTCCAAAACCAGTTGACGCAACAAACACCCCGTTTGTCTGTTCAAATAAAGCGTGAACCGCTTTTTTCTGTTGGCTTTTCAGCTTGCCAGTAAACTTAATTTTGCTTAATTGAGTCCCATCAAAACGTTTATCACTACGTTCCAGTTTTATTTCCTGATTTGATAAGATTTTTATTACATCACTTAAGCAACCTCTTGGCAGGATAAGGTAACCATTTTCGATATGAGCCGCACAAATATAGCGACTTGTGCCTATAGTCGATAAACGTAGTGCTTGTCGTTTATAAAATTCAGGATTTGAAAAGACCGCACATTGCTTTAATGTCGATGTGAGTTTTCCTGGCAGATCAATGATAGGTATATAAAGTTGATCTGCCAATGTCAGGGTTAACTGCTGTGGACAACCTGCTATCTCAACATTTTCTAATCGTTCTAATTTTTGCCACGGTTCAACCTTAGTAAACTCTTCAGAGGTTATCTGGGCGTAATCATCCAATTCCTTTAGGTGTTGTTGAAGCTGTTCTTTTGATAGTTTTGTTGTTGCGGCTAAGATAGCCCACTGATCATTATAAGCAATACCCTCTTTATTAATAAAAACACTATTGTTGTATTTTCTCGGCTCAAATTGCAAAGGTAATGCAATTAAATTACCAAAACCACCTTCGGGCATCACATCTTGGTTGGGGAACAACCTATCAAAACAATCAAAAGAGAGTGATGGATAAAGATCCATTGTTTTACGAAGCAAGCCATTACCTAATCTTCTTGCATCAGTTGCCGTCACCGCTTCTAAAAAAAAGATCCAGATATGACCACCATTACCACTTCTAGACCTTTCCAGTAAATAAGGTATTTTTAATGATTCACAGGTTGTAGCAAATGCTGTAACCGCATCAAACCAGTCTTCTTTATCAAAATCCGCCGCTAACAGGTAAGTTGAATTATTAGTTAAAAGTGGATAGACACCTATGGTTTGAGTGCCTTTTAAATGCCCATAAATGGCCTGATGATCAGGTACTTTGAATTTTTGGTTGGTACACTCACTGCAACTTATTTTAGGTTTGTTGCAAATATTAGGTTGCCACTCATTCCAGCAAGCTGGCGAGTAACCGCTCCGGCCATTTTTAGACTCCCATCTAAACGGGTAAATGTTTTCACGGCCTTTGAAGTAAGAAAGGAATAATTCAATTTTAGCTTCGGGTGAAGCGTGCAGATTAAAATTTTTGGCTAAAGAAGCTTCATGGTTTGCAACTATCGTCTTGCGTTCATTAAACAGCACAAAGCGCTCTTCATTAAGCGCTTTAAGACGAGCATCTATTTGAGCGAGTTGCTTTACATAAATATCTGACATGAAATGATATTATCAGAATCCATTAAAAATGTTTAGATGAATCCATACGCTGATGAAGAATGACGAGCAACATCAATGCCAGTATCACTGACCTGATAGAATACGATATGTTTCTCTATGGGGAAACTCCGCGCATTTATATAAAGCTCATGCCTTTGACGGCCACTTTATTTATAAACAAACAGTGGGTATTGAGCAAGCTTAGTTAATGCAGCCTCCATAGATTGTGAGTATACTCTTGCTTGTTCACTGCCCCATGCTTCAATAGTAGAAAAAATTATTTTTAATAAATCCTCTTCCGCTAACGGGGATAATCTATAGTTTAGCACTAGCATCATAATTTATTGCTGAAGAAGCTTGTTCGAAAATGTCAATTACACTAAGGTTTGATACTTCTCCAGCGGCTAACTGTTCAAAACCCTTCGACACCTCTTGGCGCAATATTTCTAACTGCTGATTTTTGACTGTCTCTTTTTCAAATAATAATCTAAGTCCATCACGGATAACTTCACTTGCAGATGTATACAAACCATCAGCAACCTTTTCTGAAATTCTTTTTTCGAACTCTTTACCCAGAGTAATATTCATTTGATTCACCTCATGTATTGTACAATCATATTATGCGCATAATACGCACATCAATCAAGTATTGAGTTTTGTAATGGACAAAACTACGGACGTTAAAATGAATTATGAATTTAAAAATATGGGAATATCATGAGATATAGCATAGGCCGGCCACACTTAACACAAGACCACCTAAGCTCATGATATATATATTTATTAGGTTTATTTAAAGTGACGCATAAGTCAACTCTTACGATAAAATTAAGCCAATGATTTTATTGAACTTATTGATTTTAATTTTTCTTTAAATACAGGTTTATATCTGATTATCTCTCCCATAAAGAGATAGGAGCTAACCGTCACTGTTGCCACAAAGAAGACCTAATTTCGCATTGAATTCACCACAACTAATAGTCCGCTTGGCCACCAGGCTGTGTGAAAACTATTTGGACTTGCGTAATTGGATAATATCAACGTAAAAAGGCTCCATAGATTAAATTCTGTAGTACGTTTGAGGTAAAACCACCTGTTAATTCACGTAGCGTCGCATAAAAAATTTACTCTGAGAGTTTTTCACACAGCCTGCCACCAAAGCGGTCGTTCATCATAAAACTGCTAATGCTAACTTTGTGCGCTTTATAGCATTTAATTTTTTGCCATATATTTTCTCATGGATCTTTTATGACATATTACTGAGCCGGCTCAGTAATACACCTAAAAAACGACAAAACGTCTATTTCATTGATTTTATTGTAATTAATACCGTTTTCTATGAGGGGTATTACTGAGCCGTATACATAATAAGCTGTTGAACTAAACCGCTTCGCGGGGAGTGCCAGTTCCATGAAAATTCTCTACATTCCAGCCATGCTTAACTTCCTACATCACTCACTTTTGGAGGCATGTAAAGAAACTGTTCAAGCAATCGTTTGTTTCTTGATAGTCCGTTTCGTTGTGAGAGTCACATCTTGCGCGTCAAAAATAGGTAGTAATAGGTTACAGGGTGAACTAAAGTAGAGAAATAGATAATGGATTGATCGAATCAGAGTTGATGCTGAAGAGTGTTTAAAAGGGAATTATTTAACTCGCAGTCCCCCTGAAAAAAAATACCCATATTGCATAACTAGTACTGCATAACTAGTGCCAACTTAGACGTTCTGAGAACGGCTCAGTCCAACAGGACATTTATCTCTCATGCTTCGACAAGAGATAAATGCTTAATTGTTATACGCAAAACGGAGTTTGGGTGAAATTTTTACCATTAATATTCATTTTAATTAGTTTTACTCAATTAGTTAAAGCACAAAATATAAGTTCTTTCGAAATACCTAGAAGTAGTGTCATCGAGATTAAAGATCCTATTTCCGATAGGGTTTACCCCATATTCATAAAGTTACCCGCTTCATATAAGCGGAATAATGAAAAATCATATCCTGTTATTTATTTAACGGATGCTTGGTACAGTTTTCAAATCGTTTCTGGTGCCACTCGTTTCCCAATGAATTCAGGTAAAATGCAGGAAGCTATAATTGTTGGGATTTCATATTCAAAAGGTTCTAAAGGATCTTCAAGCCGCGTTCGTGATTATACTCACAAGAAAGACACTAGTTGGAAACTTCAAACTGGAAAGGCCCTTGAACATGCTACTTTCATAGAAGGTTCAATCTTCCCATATATCAAATCTCACTACAGGGTAAATAATTCACGTACTTATGTGGGTAATTCTCTGGGTGGTTTATTTGGTGCTTATATATTTTTAACTAAACCAGATATGTTTAATAACTATATTTTAGGTAGTCCGTCGGTTTGGTTTAATGACAATGATATCCTTAAACTTAAGTCAAAGCCCAATCTAAATGCACACAAGATATTTATTGCTGTCGGTGCTAAGGAAACTATTGAGCTCGATTCCCCGCAACATGATATGGTCAATGGTGCAAATAAGCTTGAGTCAAAGCTATCAGGGGAACAATTTCCTAATGTAAAAGTTAAGCTCTTGACAGTTGAGGGTGCAAACCATGAAACAGCGTTTCCAACGACTGCAATTCAAGGGTTGTATTGGTTGTTCAAAAAGCAGTGAAAATTGCGTATAAGTCATTAAAGCAGAACAAAAAACAGTTGGTTTTTGCTCGTGGCTCGCTTATTTAAACCAACTATTTTATTGCCTCTTAATAGGGCGTTGAGGCTGTAGAATAACTAATTCAGCCAAAATCACTAAATTTTTGTGTTTCTGTATCACGCTGTAGACGATTTACTCGATATAGGTAATGTATTTGGTACCCTGTTTTTAGGGGAATTCATAATAAACGAGTTATTCTGCAAGCTCGTTATATGCACAAGGAGATTTAGTGAGTAAATTTAGCTGCCCATACTGCGGAGAAAAAACATTTAGTTTCTTACGAAAACTTACTTTAAGCCCAATTGTTGCTCGTAAATGCTCTGAATGCCAAGAGCCAGTATGCGTTCCATTTAAATCAATGTTAATGACACTGCCTTGCTTATTGATTCTCCTTTTTGGGCCAAAATTTTTAAGTTTTAATATCACTTTTCTATTATTTGTATTTTGTTTTTTTCTAATGTCATATTTTCACACTAAATTTGTACCACTAATAAAAGCAAAGTTGTAAAGTGCTATAAGTTGCTCAAAATCGCCGCAAAAAGCGCGGCTGGGACAAATACTCACTGGGCAAAGCCCAACAACATTCGCATTTGCCCCTTGGCAAAGCGTTAGGTATTAATTGAAATTCGGCAGCAGGAATTCAATATGAAAGAATCAGATTGGAAAGTGTTTAAAGAAATCAAGGATAAAGCTATTGAAAAGTACTGCACTTTTGCGCTAAAAGAATCGCAAGAAGTAATTTCTGATAAAAAATCTAATGTTCATAACAGATACCTTTTATTGTATAAGTTACTTCAAAATAGCGATAAAAAAATGGCTCTACTATTCGATGGGCATAGTCGGTCTAAAGCGCTGATACAACTTATTGCTATTCGCAGCGAGGGGTTTGCAGATGAAACTTTACTGTCCAAATTATCAGATGAAGTTCGAGAGAAAACAGACCCTGAAAATCATGGTTGGTAAAGATACCTAACAAGCTGTTAAACAAAGACAAAATATAGTTGACTTTTAACAGGGCGCTATTGATACAAAAACTAATCCACCTTGCTTGATTAGTTTCTATAGCTAATGTTTTCTTTGTGGCATAGATAGCGTTAAGAGGCGAAACACCAACGGCAGCTATGAGCTTACCAATGTCATTAACTTAAGATTAATTTAAATATTCATAGACAGGTTACCCTGTTGCTAACCTGTCTATGAATTAAAAATAGAGAGAAATCACAAATGACCTGTTCAGTATTTAATTCAAATAGTACAAAAATCAACCAATAAAATTCATTCAACTGAATTTTTAGAAAATCATCGTAAAAAATCTACTGATTTCACTCGAAATCGCACGCTGACTTTTCCTCGTTTAATGAGTTTTATGCTGAATGCTCTCAACGCTTCAATTCAAGCTGAGCTTGTTCGTTTTTTCAATGTTATAGACGATAGCTACTTATCAACAAAGTCAGTCAGCACCGCTGCTTTTTGTAAAGCAAGGATGAAGCTCTCTCATAAGGCGTTTATTGAATTAAATGATGACTTAGTTCAAGCCTACTATGAAACTGCAACCCTTGATAAATGGCAGGGCCATAGGTTGTTAGCTGTTGACGGCTCAGTCACACAATTACCTATTTCTGATGAGTTACTCAATCACTTTGGTAAAGCACGTTCACAAGCTTCTATGCCTGCTGTTCGCCTTTCTCAACTTTATGATGTTAATAATAATATTACTGTAAATTTACAGGTAGAGAGCCATTCAACCGGTGAGCGTGAATGGCATTAAAGCATTTAAATAAAACCGAAATAGGCGACTTAGTGCTTTACGACAGAGGTTACCCTGCCGTTTGGTTTTATAAGTACCACATGCTAAAGAATGTTGATTTTTGCATGCGCATTGTTAAAAGCCCTAATATTATTAAAGCATTCTTAGACAGTGGTGAATATAGTGATATCGTTGATTTCCCTTGCACTGAGAAGTCACTGCGTCGGTGTAGAAAAGACAACATATCTACAGAGTCCATAACTTTAAGGCTAGTGAGAGTTGACTTGCCATCGGGTGAATCAGAAGTTTTAGTTTCGTCATTAACGGACTTGAAAGCTTATCCTACTTCAATTTTTGCTGATTTATATCACCAACGCTGGGGAGTTGAAGAAGACTACAAGGTATTAAAAAGTCGCCTTAATATTGAAAATTTCTCAAGTGTGTCTGTAGAGGGCGTTTTACAAGATATACACGCAAAACTACTCACCAAAAACATTACGGCTTGTGCAATTCACGATG
>Ga0307488_10001125_pt1 | contig 22475 bp, 34 predicted proteins | sample SB02metaG_FD_202248 | JGI IMG/M metagenome (GOLD analysis project Ga0307488, IMG submission 202248) | Sea-ice brine microbial communities from Beaufort Sea near Barrow, Alaska, United States - SB 0.2 | ecosystem: Environmental > Aquatic > Marine > Coastal | place: USA: Alaska | collected... | reverse complement strand
TAACTGGCGGCACGAATACAGATACTATTACTATTGATCTTAGTAACTATCCAAGTACTAGTACTAGTACAATAGATACTACTTTTAGTAACTATACAATAACAGGTACTAACGGTAGTCCAATAACTTTTAATAGCGGAACGACTACAATTAATCCGCTATTAAGTGATATTAATATTGTTACAGGTCCCGAAGCATATCTTAAAGTAACTGAAATAGAAGAAATGTGCAACGATTATCCTGCACTAAATATCGCGTATAGCACTTTTAAATCGATGTACGACTTAGTATTACAAGACTATAAAGGTAAAAAAAATGTTTAATATTAGTTTTATACTTGTACTATTATTGCTTACTGGGTGTTCAACAACAGCGGCAATAGTAGATGTAACTGCAACAACTGCAATATATGCAGGCAAGACAGTTGTAAACACCGTAGACTTAATAACCCCTGATATAATTAACTAAGGACTAACTATGATTAAGAAACATTATTACAACTGGACTGACATTGAACGCATGTGCGTAAGCATTGTTAATCAAATGTACACTGACAACTGGCGTCCTGATTACATTGTAGGACTTACACGCGGCGGCAATGTACCTGCTACTATTATTAGTAACATGACTGGCATTCGTTGTGAAACACTTAAAGTAAGTTTGCGTGACGATGAACAAGGTCCCGAAAGTAATCTTTGGATGGGCGAAGATGCATTTGGTTATGAAAAACAACCAAAGAACATCCTTATTGTAGATGATATCAACGATACTGGTGCAACCTTTAACTGGATTAAGGAAGACTGGCCAACAGGCTGTATGCCAATGGAGCATGATCGATGGAATGCAGTATGGGGTAACAACGTTCGCTTTGCTACACTAACAGACAATAGTGCAAGTAATGCCGAAGTTCCAGTTAGTTATACTTGCCACGAAATTAACAAAGCAGAAGAAGATGTATGGCTTGTTTATCCTTGGGAGAATGTAAGTGAGTATTAAATTGGATAGAATGGATTTATTTCCAGTGCCAGTATTTGGTGGAGAGTTTGGTGGTGCTGAAGAACTAAGAAAAGCACTGCTTCCTGAATTAAAGGCTATCGAAAGTAATGACACTAATCCTAGAGGATATAGTGCGAATGGATATACTAACTATAATCCAACTATCAATATTATTGATAACCCAATGTTAGTTGACTTACGTGAGTTTATTGTAGAATCAGTAATCCAAGCAAATAATACAATTGGCTTAAAGAACAATGTAATTTTTTCCGGAAGTTGGTTTAGTATTAATAGACTGCATAGTACACACATGCCACACAATCATATTCCAAGTACATGGAGTGGAGTGTATTATGTGCAAGCAACTGAAGAAGATGCTCAGCTTACATTCATTGACAAGAATAAAGAGTCCAGCTGGCCCTGGGCAAACAATAAAGAAATGACGGTATACTCTACTCCGCATTTTAGTATTACACCTAAGACTGGACGTTTAATTATATTTCCGGCATACTTAACACACATGGTAGATGAACAAAAAGTAGATGCAGAACGTATTGCAATTAGCTTTAACATGTCTTCATTGGAGAATACAAATGACTAAACCTTGGACCGATGTACTAATTGAAACAAAGGACTACACAGTTTACAAAGACGGCTTTCCGGTAACAGAAGGTCATGTGTTGTTTGTTCCTAGAGAAGAAAACTGGAAAGGGCTAACTAAGTGTATGGAAGCCGCATACAAATGGGGCCATGACTGGATGACACGCGGATACTGTGATGCATTTAACATTGGACAAAATGTAGGCGAAGCCGCTGGTCAAACTGTAATGTATCCACATATTCATTTAATACCTCGTCGTAATGGCGATATGGAAGATCCTCGTGGCGGGGTAAGACACGTCATACCAAGCAAAGGCAATTATCGTAAAGATGACGCAGAGCCTCAAAAAGGAAAAGGACTATGAACTTGAAAGAACAATTAGTAAAAGCGGCACGTATGCATGCCGAAGGAGAGCTTGAAAGAGCAAAGACTAACATTATGGTGTATATGAATAATGCAACTGGTATCGGAGAGCATAGCGATATTGTCGAAGCCATTCAAGAAGAACTTGACAAAATGGCTCATGCAGAAGATCGTATTGAAATGTTGGTGAAATATTTTGGGTAGAACACTTTTTATAGGTGATAGCCATACATGCGGATACGATACTATTCCAGGAAAAACTGGGCCTGACAGTTATAAAGTATGGCAAGACAATAACTATGCTGAAATTTACGGGGAAGTACACAACAAGAATGTTATAGTGTATGCTATGCCCGGAAGTAATAACCGATCTTATTCAGACTGGTTAGGTAGTATGTTTAAAAAGTATGACGATATTGACGAAGTAATTGTGTTGCTAAGTAGTCTTAATAGATTTATGTTAGCGCACAATGAAAAGTTATTATCTGATACAGTGCCAATTGATCAGTTTACTACACAACAAGGACAATCTGATAATGGACTAAGTCATAGATACTTAGATTCCATTATTTCAGGCGACTACTTTCAGTTGTACCAAAAGCCAATTGACGAAGACTATAATAAGTTTCCTGGTATTGCATTTAGTTATGAAAGCGGATTAACAGAGCCTAATATACGAGAATCTACGTATATGGAAATTAAAACGTTCTTTGAACTTAACACACACTTAGAACAACGTGACTTTTTTAAAGACGTGTACACATGGGATAACATGTGTGCAGATCGAAACATACCAATTTACTTGTTTAAAATGCGAGACAGGGTGCAATTTCCAAAAGAGATTGACTTTTACGGCAAACTAAAAGCAACTACAATGAGCGATGTAAGTGTAGAAACGTTCTTTAGGAATAAACATATTGATCACACTGCGTACTATACTAGTGATCAAGAACATTATACTAAACAGTATCATTCATTAATTGCAACAAAATTTTTAAAACACTTAACAAGGACCTAAATAACGTGGAAAAACATGCTAAGTTAGATGATTGGATTAAAAACTGGGGCGAAGCAGTTGATGCGGCCAAAAAATGTCCTTACGCTAAACCTACTGTTAATAGCAACAAAGTAAAATCAGTTATGGCAGATACTACTAACGTTTATGAGTTTTGGGCAACTATACATAAAGAAGCTGATAAGTTTGACGATGCATACGATGTCGTTATAGTTGCTATGGAAGCTGACGAAAATGTAATGACTATACAACAATTGCAAGGCGGATGTTTTAGTATTAATGCCGGGCTCAACAGTAGAAATACTGATTTATGGTGCTTAAACAGTCACAATCAGTTCTATACTATTGTACTACTGCAACGGTTATCGGCTCTAGATGATGCTAGTAGAGCATTCGAAAAGAAAGATTACTATGACGATCATGAAGCTTTTGCTATAAAAGACATCTTAAATAGAAGAGCATTAAGAGAAAATTTAAGTTGACAATAACCTAAATAGAATGTATAATTAATTAACAATCATAAGGAACAACTATGAAACTAAGATATTCAGAAGCATTCTATAGTGTACAAGGCGAAGGTAAGTTTGTAGGAGTACCTAGTGTATTCTTGCGTACCTTCGGTTGTAACTTTCGATGCATGAACTTTGGACTTGGTAAGGATGAACCTAGTCGTGCTGAGAAACACGAAGCAGGGCAACGATACAATCAAGAAGTATTAGACTTACTAGACAGTGGCATTATTGCAAAGACTGAAAAGTTTACAGACTTGCCTATCATTCATACAGGGTGTGACACTTATGCAAGTATCTATCCCGAGTTTAAAGACTTTAACAAACTTGCAGAAGTTGAAGAAGTAGTTGAACATCTGTTATCACTTACTCCAGAAGGCAAGTGGACAATGAATAACGGACAAGACATTCACTTAATTATGACAGGTGGCGAACCTTTGTTGGCGTGGCAACGATTGTATGTAGAACTATTTGAGCATCCACGTATGAAGGATTTAAAAAATGTTACATTTGAAACAAACACTACACAAGTATTACACGACGACCTATACAACTATCTCAACGATAGCGATAGAATTACAGTTACATGGAGTTGTTCGCCTAAGCTATCCGTTAGCGGAGAATCTTGGGAAGATGCTATCAAGCCTGATATTGCTCTTAACTATTCCACTGTTGATGATAGCGACATGTATCTTAAATTTGTTGTTGCTGATCGTGCAGATATTGATGAAGCCGGTAGAGCTGTGCAAGCATATCGTGACGCAGGCGTTGAGTGTCCAGTATATTGTATGCCGCTTGGGGGACGCTCGGAAGAGTATGTCCTTAACGTTCAAGAAGTTGCAGAAGTTTGTATGGAAAAAGGATGGCGATTCACCCCTAGACTACACATCAGCTTATTCGGAAATGCCTGGGGCACCTAATTACATTAACGATAAACATAAAACAGCAATGAAGGCTCCTACAAAAAAGAAAGCCTTAGACGATGAATTAAGAGAGAAAGGATTAATATGAAATGGTTTGATAAGTTAACAGGTAAGAAAGAAGAAGTTGCGCAAACACCAGAAGGTGAGTTTGACGAGTTAGAAACAAATCGTAGAGCGGCTTTGGACTTAGAGAAACAAGAAGCTACTCGACTGGGTAAAGCATGGGTTGCTGTACTTGACACCCAAGTAAATCCAGAGAACATTAAGAACGGGTTCTTTGAGATCGACTGGAACAATCAGTTTATTGAAGAACTACTTGATGCAGGATACAGCGGTGAAACTAATGAAGAAATTGTAGACGGATGGTTTAAAACTGTTGTGTCGCAAATTTTAGAAGAAGGTGCAGAATCAGTTGATAGAGATATGGGCTATATTAACGTAGTTCCGATTGATAAAGGTAAGTCAGAAGTTAGTTGACAGCAATCAGAAACAATGTTATAATAGTAATATAAATTACAATAGAGGTTAATATGAGCACATACATTCTAGTAGACACAGCAAATACTTTCTTTAGAGCACGGCATGTAGTACGTGGCGATATTGATACTAAAGTAGGTATGGCGCTACACATTACACTTAACAGTGTTAAAAAGGCATGGCGCGACTTTAACGCTGATCATGTTGTGTTCTGCTTAGAAGGACGTAGCTGGCGCAAAGACTATTACGAGCCTTACAAGCGTAACAGGCAAGTAGCACGTGATAAACTAACCCCTACGCAAGCAGATGAAGACACTGCGTTTTGGGAGATCTTTGACGAGTTTAAGAACTTTGTTACAGAAAAGACTAACTGTACAGTTATGCAACACAAACGTTTAGAAGCAGATGATCTTATTGCAGGTTGGGTACAAGCACATCCTAATGATCATCATGTTATTATTAGTACAGACGGCGACTTTGCACAACTTGTTAGTCCTAACTGTAGGCAGTACAATGGCATTGCTAATGTAACTATCACGCACGAAGGCTACTTTAACGATGACGGTAGTGAAGTTATTGATAAGAAGACTAAAGAAGCAAAGCCTGCTCCGCATCCTGACTTTATGTTGTTTGAAAAGTGTATGCGTGGCGACACAAGTGATAACGTGTTTAGTGCTTATCCTGGTGTACGTAAGAAAGGCACTAAGAACAAGGTTGGTCTTATTGAAGCATACGAAGACAAAGGCACTAAAGGCTACAACTGGAATAACATGATGCTACAACGTTGGACTGATCATAATGGTGCTGAACATCGTGTGCTTGATGACTATCAGCGTAACGTAGTATTATGCGACTTAACTGCACAACCTGCAGACGTTAGAGAGATACTTGATAACGTAGTTGAAGAACATATGACTCCTAAGACAATTACTCAAGTAGGCATGCGTCTTATGAAGTTTTGTGCTAAGTGGGATATGCAACGAGTTGCAGACCAGGCGGCAATTTTTGCAGAACCATTACAAGCGAGGTATCCATCATGACAATAAAAGCAAAAGAAGTTTTAAAAAATAAGTTTTGGATCGTTGAAGAAAACGGTACAAAGGTAGGCACATTAAGTGCAAATGAAGAATGTTATACATATAGTTGCAGTGACGGTGTGCAAGTATATTCAAGTTTTGATCAGTTAATAGACAACGTAGGCAAAGTTAATTGGACTGCTGGAGATGCTCCAGAAGAAGGCGAAAAAGACTGTCACGGCTATCCGACTAGTTGTGTTCCGTTTAACCCTATGTACGACTTAAAGAATAAGCTACCATTGTTTACAAAGAGCAATAAGAGCAAGAGTCTTTATTGTGCAGGTCACTACTGTATTGAATTTGAAAAGGGCTGGGTTAAGAGCTTTTGTCCTAAACTAATTACTATTGAACGTTATAACTATAGTGGTCCGTTTAAAACAGATATTGAAATGCGAACGGAGTTATCACGTGTCAACTCAAAGTGAACCACTAAACACTAGTGCAATACAAAACTTTATCCAACAGACTAAAAGTGCTGAGGCTAGTCAAGCCCGAGAAGTTAAGCTGACTATGCCGCAGGCAAAGAATCTTGCATATACACTAGGCATTGTAATGTCTAGACTACACGGCGATTTAGAATTGTTTGTTAAAGAAAATGCAGGATCAAGTACAGACGAAGTAATAGAAGTACAGTTAAATGGCGGAACTAACTGGAAGTAAACTACTAACTTAATGAAAAAAGGCTAAATATATGCGTAGTTAATTAAAAGGAACGCATATATGAGTAGGCCAAAACCAACTGTAATTTTAGAACACATTAATAAAAAAACATATCGTAGCGAGCAAGTATTAGTTGCTGAAGCTATTTGGTCTGTGTTTTATAAAGATGAACCATTTAACTTAAAAAGTTCTAACATACTTACAAATTACCCGGGACCTAAATACAAAAAGGTCTCTTTCTCAAATCCAGGACATGCACATAACCTTGCTAAGAAGTTAAATGATATGTTTAATTGCGAGGACTTTGCTGTACATAAACTTACTATCGGCGAAGTAGTTACTGAAGAATGAACTGGAAAGAAACATATACTAAAATATTCTTAAAACAGTTAGGCATTGCTATTACCGAAGCTACCCTAAAAGAGTATACTCCTATATGGTGGCAGAACACACGAGTTAAAGCTACAGGCGGATTACGACTTACTGATGAAGGTATCAGGGTAGTAACTGAAGATGTAGAGTTAGCAACGTTTGATGTTCCTTTTCCTAAAGACTTTAACTTAACAACAAATACTATTATATGGCTAGACCAATTTATAGACTGTCCTTGGTGGTTAGGAAGAGGCGGTATGGTTGTAACGGACGAACGGAAGGCAGTCGAAATAAGTCTTTTCTCTGGCGATGTTAGGAAGTACGGTATAACAAAGGCACTTAATAGACAAAATAAAGGTTGACATATTACCGCAGTAATGTTATTATATATGTATAGTTTAAAGCTAGGCACTGATAACTTAATGAGGAATACAAAATGGAAAGTTTAGTAACAAGGCAAGTAACTCCAAATGGAGCAAAGAAGAGCATTAAACGTGCTTTTAAGAAGAAGCGTCCATTATTTTTATGGGGACCACCAGGTATTGGTAAGTCTGACATTATTGGGCAAATCACAAACGAGTTAGGTAAGGCACACTTAATTGATATTCGTTTGTCACTATGGGATCCGACAGATATTAAGGGCATGCCGTATTACTCCGAACAGGATAATACGATGAAATGGGCACCTCCTGCAGAACTTCCAACAGAAGAGTTTGCGGCACAGTTTGATTTTGTAGTTGTATTTTTAGATGAAATGAACTCGGCAGCGCCAGCAGTACAAGCGGCAGCATACCAATTAATTCTTAATCGTCGTGTAGGACAATACAAGCTACCAGACAATGTGTTACTTGTTGCGGCAGGCAACCGTGATGCTGACAAAGGTGTTACATATAAAATGCCAGCACCGTTGGCTAACCGCTTTGTTCACTTAGAACTACGTGTTGATTTTGACGACTGGTTCCAGTGGGCAGTTAATAACGATATACACAGAGACGTAGTAGGTTATCTTACTTTTTCTAAGAAAGACCTTTACGACTTTGATCCGCGTTCACCTAGTCGAGCTTTTGCTACGCCTCGTTCATGGTCTTTTGTATCTGAACTACTTGAGGACGACGATGATGAAACAACCACTGATTTGATTAGTGGTTCAGTTGGAGAAGGTTTGGCTGTCAAGTTTATGGCTCATCGCAAAGTTGCTTCGAGCATGCCTAACCCAACTGACATACTTGCAGGAAAAGTAAAAGAGCTGAATACTAAAGAAATCAGTGCCATGTATTCCTTAACAGTTTCACTCTGTTATGAGCTAAAAGAAGCATCAGATAAAGGCGATAAAAAGTTTGATGAAAAAGTTAGTAACTTCCTGCGATTTGCTATGGACAATTTTGAAACAGAACTAGTTGTAATGGGCATTCGCCTTGCTATTACACAATATCAACTTCCAATCGATCCAGATGAAGTTGACTGTTTTGATGAGTTCCACGAGCGTTTTGGTAAGTACATACAAGCCGCAAATAGCTAGTATGTGTGGTAGGGCGTTTAGGCGTCCTACCTATCCATTTCGGTTGACAAGGTAGTAAAACAATGCTATAATACATGTATAGTAATAAGGAGAACATGGCAATGAGCATCGAAACTAAAGGCTTTACCCCCAAAGATCTTAAACCAGAAGAGCTTGCTACTATGCAAGTAGAAGTACACGATCGTGTAATTATAGCTCGCGTAGGTCTGTTACTTAGACATCCGTTCTTTGGTAACATGGCAACACGAATGGCTGTTAAAACTTGTGACACTTGGTGCCCTACTGCGGCAACTGATGGCAAGACTCTTTACTACAACACACAATTTTTTAATATGCTTACAAACAAACAGATTGAGTTTGTTATTGCACATGAAATACTACACTGTGTATTTGATCACATTACAAGACGTGAAGACCGTGACGGACAAATTTATAATATTGCATGTGACTATCTTGTTAACAATGTATTAGTACGTGATCGTATTGGTGAACCTGTAGATCAAATTCAAATCTTCCAAGACTTTAAATACGACAAGTGGACTTCAGAAGAAGTATACGATGACATCTTTGACAAGTATGATGAAGAAGAATTAGAGAAACTAGGTCAAATGCTTGACGAACATATTGATTGGGAGAAGTCTCCAGACGGTGATGAAGGCAAATCCCAAAAAGGTCCTGCAGGAAACGAAAGCGGAGAAGACGGACGCCCAACATACACTAAAGACGAACTTAAAGCAATACGTGACGAAATTAAAGAAAGCATGATGTCATCTGCGCAAGCCGCTGGTGCTGGTAATACTCCAGGCGAGATTGCACGTATGATTAAAGATATTACAGAACCTAAAATGAATTGGCGTGAAATTATACGTCAGACAATACAATCAACTATACGCAATGACTTTACATTTACTCGTCCTTCGCGCAAAGGTTGGCACACTAATGCTATTTTACCTGGCATGAACTTTGATAACACTATTGATCTGTGCATTGCACTTGACATGTCTGGATCGATTAGTGATCAAACAGGAGCAGACTTCTTAGGTGAAATTAACGGCATTATGGATGAGTACCAAGACTATGCTATTAAAGTATGGTGCTTCGATACTAAGGTTTATAACGAACAAGACTTTAGTCCTTCAGGCGGTGACGAACTAACAGAATACGAAATTATGGGTGGCGGCGGCACAGAGTTTATGTGCAACTGGGAATATATGAAAGAGAACGATATTCAGCCTAAGAAGTTTATTATGTTTACAGATGGATATGCTTGGGATTCATGGGGCGATCCAGACTACTGTGATACATTGTTTGTTATTCATTCAAACAGAGATAAAGATCTTGAAAGTCCGTTTGGTGCATCTGTACACTACGATGAGGCAGTATAGTGCTTAAAGAACCTAATCCATTAAATGTATTTAATTTAAGGACACTATCGGTTCCGCCACCCCATTTTGAATACTGTACAGTACCTATGTCATATAACTTAACTGAGGCTATGACCAATTGGGTTAAAGGTAACCTTAAAGGTAGGTACTATATAGGTCACAGCCTTGACAAAGAATATAGTAATGTTCTTAAGATAGGATTCGAAAATCCCAAAGAATTAAGTTATTTCATGTTGGCTTGTCCACTTTTGAAGTATAACTAAATAAAGTACGTATATATACAATATAGGAGTTTAAAAATATGACCGAAAACACAGAAGTACCTGTAGAAGAAGTACCCGTAGACGAAACTGCGCCTGCGGCACAACAACAAGGAGCAGATCTTTCAGTACAAGATTTGCAAGCACTTAAAACTATCATTGATGTTGCTAGTTCACGTGGTGCGTTTAAACCGAATGAAATGGTTCAAATCGGACAAACTTATAACAAATTGGATTCATTCTTAGCGGCAGTTGCCGCACAGCAACCCCAGAGTCCAGAAGGAGCATAATAAATATGGCATCTAATATTAAACACGTTGGTAGACTTACTACTAACAACCGTAAAGCAATTGTAGCATTTAGAGTTATTCCTAATGACCCTGAACACTGCTTAGTAGTTATGACTGAGAACCTTGAAGCAGGTGATCACGATGCATTAATTAGTCTAGTTGATAGTACAACAGGACAAAGCGAATACGAGCTTGGCTCAGCTATGATGCGAACTAAATTACCAGACGGAGCAAATATGCTTGCACGTTTTAGTGCAACTGGTAAGTTAATGAAGTTGGAAACTAAAGTTATTGAAATGACTCCTAACTTCCAAACTAGTATTAACCTTGCAGAACTTAATCAGATTATGGCAGACCAAAAAGGTATTACCATTGCTGACTTAGCTCTTAAAGATCCTAATAACCCTACTGCTACATCAAATGCTCCAGAACAAACAGTGCCTTCTGCACAAGCCGCATCTGCATATACAAACACAACGGCCGCAATGGACGAAGTTGTGACAACAACAGATGAAGTATTGACCGACGATATACTTGCGGCACAATTTCGTTCACAAGCAGATCGTATGAGCAAAGAAGCTGCCGCATTACGTAGACAGGCAGAAGACTTAGTACCGACAGTAAAAAAAGCAAAAGTTGCTAAAGTTACTAAGGCGGCTAAGCCTAGTGTCAATTAATGACGGTAAACTGCATCCCGATGTTGTTAAAGTTTGGCCTGAAATATTTAAAGATATTCAGGTTAGAACTATCCCACTTGAATACCTTGAAGCTATCTTAGTTACATTTTTAGATGGCAAGACATGGGAAATTGCTATAGACGCAACTAAAAAAGGAGCCGACCTCGACGAAATAGAGTTTGGTTTAGAAGAGTTGTTAGAAGCATACGAAACTGAAATTGCTAATGTTGATTTTAGACTCAACACTAAGAAAGTTAAGCACGATATGCAAAGACGCACCAAACACTTTCTTAAGAAAGGAAAGTAAAGCTAAATGATAAATACTGTTACTAATAGATTATCAGGAGTTACCAAATGAGTTTACGCATTAGAAGAGGCACAGACAGCCAACGCCAGGGTATAACACCTTTAGAAGGCGAACTGCTCTATGCAACAGACACCAAGAAGCTATATGTAGGAGACGGATCCACAGGTGGTGGTATTGTTGTTGATTCTTCTGCTGGTACTTCAACATTAAATGACTTGGCAAACGTTACTGCTCCAAGTCCAAATACTAACGACATTATTAAATGGAACGGTAGTGCATGGATTACAGCCGCACAAAATGCGCCTGCGGCACTTAACGATCTCACAAATGTTAGCGCAAGTCCAACAACAGGCCAGTCGTTAATATGGAGCGGCAGTGCATGGGTTGCTGGTCAACCATATGGTGACGGAAGTGATCTTAATACTAATATTATAAGCAATGATAGTACAATAATGGTTAACGTTGCTACTAGTACTATTGCTGCCAGCAGTATTACTGCCAGCTCTGTTACTGCTAACTTTATAGGCGATGTATTTGCCGAAGACGGTGTTAATAAAGTTGTTAGCAACGGTGCTGTATTTGGACAAGCTCAGTTTACAGGTGACTTAACAGGTAGCGTAATTGGTAGCATATATACTGACAACAGTACAAAAATTATTGACGGACAAACAGGATTAATTACTGGTGACATTGTATCAGAGCAAGTTACTAGTACGGAAATAACTACGCCTGTAATGCGTGTTGAAGGTGCAAGTACACAAGGAACATTACACCTTAGAAATCGTAATGGCGCTGCCGCAGTTGCTGATCAAGATAGTTTAGGTAGAATTGTATTTGGTGAAGATGATGTAACACCTTATTGGACTGTTGCCGCAACAAAAGACTATTGGTCCGCATCTCCAAACCCAACTGGAACATCAGACTATGGTGATTTCTTTCAAGTTTGGAAAAACGGTAAAACACAAATTGGTGGTGAATTAGGTGGTTCGGGTTATGCAGGTTGGGTTAGAGAACCTGTAGCAAGACTCGAAGTTTTCGGTAATGTACACATCACAGATGCAAGTGAACTATTATTAGGTAGTATGACTACTACCCAACGTAACGCTCTTACAGCGGCTAACGGTATGTTGGTATATAATACAACAACTAATAAGTTTGAAGGCTACGAAAACGGTAGCTGGGTCAGCTTAGTAGCATAACAATCAGTTGTTGAAATAAATACATTTGTAGGAGTACAAATGGAAATTTTAATTGCAATTCTTATAGGAATAGTATGGAGCCAAGTGATCAGTCACTGGGGTGCTAGTATCCTATTACATAGATATTACTGTCATAAACAATTTAAAGTACCTGTATGGTTTGAAACTATCGGATTAGCAATGCTAATGGTAGCGTGTATTCGTACACCTATTGGTTGGATAGCTAGTCATAGAATGCATCATGCTCACAGTGATACAGAACACGATCCACATGCCGCGAAGCATGTTGGGTATTGGAGAGTGTTGTTTACTACATGGAGTATACCTAAAATTCCTATGAAATATTGTAGAGACTTATATAACAACCCTAGACTAGTATTTTGCCACAAGCATTGGCTTAAAATATTAATCGTTGCAAATGTTGTTAGCTTTCTTATTAGTCCTTATTTTTGGATTGCATTTTGTGTAGTGCCATTTGTGTTTGCTAAAATAGGATTTGGCTTACTCAACACAGTGGGTCACAAGGTCGACGGTGGCGCTGACGTTCCGTGGCTTAACTTCTTTATTGCAGGTGAAGGGTATCACAGACAGCATCACAATAACTTCCGTAGAATAAGATTACACAAGTGGGATACTGCTGGATGGATTGCTGAGAAACTATTTGTTAAAGGCTAATTCACTTATATAATCTATATCGCCTGTATAGATAATACCTTGTATATTGTCTTTCCAAAGTATTTCTACAGGCTCACTATGCACATTCCATTCATTAAATATATCAGCCCTAACTGCTTTAATACGTTTAAAAAATCTAGCACCCTTATCACGACTCCAAAAGAATAGTTTGTACTTGTCTTTTAGTTCATTTAACATATACATATCAGTTTCAAAATCATCTACTTTTGCATACAAATTATCAGTATGCTTAGTACGATATTCATTAAACAAGTAATACCTACTAAATAACCTACAACAATTGTCGCTCATGTGTTGTGCTCCTGTAGCCATTACAGGTCGATTGGTGTCTGTATCTAACACAATACAGTATATAGACATAGTATCTAATTTTAGCCACTTAGTATAATTCTCTGCTAATCTGTCTTTTCTACATTCTTGTTGCATTGCCTGTATACTATGTCTGCTTGTATTAATATCATCAAGAGAAATATTAGGATTTTCTTTTCCGTCTATAATGTAAGGAATAATTTTTAAATGCATATGTGTGCTATTCTCCTGCGACCTGAAAATACATTTGCTTCAACTACCCAATCTTTGTAATTATACAAGTTGTTATATAAAAACAAATCTTGTTCAATTGTATTCAACTTCATGTTAGGTAGCCATTTGTCTGCATCTTGTTCTTGACAAGGTTCTTGTATAATTGCATGTTTTGCATCATACTGATTAATAGTAACGTCCTTAAACAGTTTCATATGATTTTGAGGATCATATAATAACACTCCGCTCCATATTACACAATCAACATCAAAGTCAACTGGGTTAGAATCGTACATACTAGCACATCTATATTCTATGTTATTGTATCCTGCCCATATTTCGTTAGCGTATTTGATAGGTTGCGGACTTGTATCATACCCCATGTATTGGTAATCAGTATAACCACGTTCTTGTAAAATATTATTGATTATACCAATACGGCATCCTACATCAACAATACCTTTTATATTGTTTTCAATAATTATGTCTACTTGTTTTTCAAAAATACAACGAGCTTCTGGTGTATCTAAATAGTCCATGCTACGTAATTTGTAATCTTCTTTTAACGGCACGTTGACAACAGTTTTATTATTGTTATCTATACGAGGCCAAGGAATACCATTTACTCTATGTACAGGTTTCATTTCGTATTTCCAAGCAAGCTCCCATTCATTATATGATTTTAACCACGTAGGACTGCTTGTATCGTCTTCACTGTGCATACTTGTACTAGATGGCACATAACTATCCAGAAACTCCACAACCGTCTTTAAGACACTTTCTATAGCGTTAAAACCACTCGGAATCACTGTTTTCCAACAATCATTAATTAAATGGCATTCTTTTACGGTTGCTCCTAATTTTTCTAGTAGTTCTGTAGTCATGCCAAAGTGTCTGCCGCCATTAGGTTTATTTTTAGTTGGCGTAAAAGTAACTACAAAGATAGGCTTATTTGTAATTGCATAATTGGTTCCTAGCGTTGCATTAAATTTTGCTTTTACAACTAGCCAGTCCATAGCGTTTTTAAACCCTGCGCAATAATGACTAGTTGCTTCACTAATAGCAAATACTAGTACATCAGCTTCTTCAAGTACTGCAATAAACTTGTCAACACTGTTAGGAACAACTCCGTCACTTTTATTACTGTTACACATAGGCATGTCAAAGTTTAACATATCAAGTACTTGCATATCTAATTTTTGTTGCAGTAAAGTAAGTCCGCGAGTTTGCAAACTATTATCTGCGTAACTAAAACTTATGCCGACTATGTTCATTTAAACGTCACCGGTGTGTAGTCAGCAACTGCATTTGAATAGTCAAACGCTGTTCTCCATAAGGTTCTATTTGCATTTTTTACAGCTGACCGTCTATGACTAGTAGTTAATTGATCCATAAACAATAAGTCACCTTTCCTAAACACATGATGGAACATATACTTTGAACGAGTAACAACATTGTATAATTCGTTTTTAAAATCATCAAAATTTTCTAATTCGGTACCGTCTTTGTAATATGCATTAAACAAATATATAAACATAGGATATAGATATTCTCTACCACTTACCGGATGTTTAGCAACTAAAGGACGTCTATCTAGTTGTTCTTTGTAATGTTCTTGTCCTAATCTAAATTTTCTTTCACCGTCAGCCATTTGATATGCTTTAGAATAAACACCATCGTCTCGCCAAATAGACGGTGCAACTCCTCTTGTATTATCTAAATGAATATCTATACTACGATAGTATTCTTTTTGTTGTTCTGATAATTCTTCAAACGATTTGCACTGGTCAACTATTGACAGAACTGTATCAACACATTCTGTTTCACAATATAAGCCTACACAAATTTCGCCGAAGTTATATCTGCCAGTGCCGTTAGCATGCCATTCTAATTCAGTAGGGCCAAAAATACCAATTGCCTTTCCGTCTATTATTTTACCAGATACAATGCTAATTTGAGGACTGTCTTCAGGATTCATAAAATAATCTAATTCTTCTACCTTGCCCAATTTGGCACAGGCTTGGGCTAGTTCTTGTCTTGTTAAGTTTTGATCATGTAATACTGCACTTCCGTTTTTAACAATCTTTGCAACTAATTCTTGAACGTCAGCATCTGTGTAATCTAATATTTGTTTTTCTATCATTATACTCTCCTATAGATAGTTGTCAAATAAACTTGTTATGCAAATTCTAGCAGTATCATTCCAACTCATACGTCTTCTGCGTGTCCAAAATTTATCTCTGCTTGTAGCAACATAAAAACAATCTGAAGCTGTAATATCATAATCTTTGCATATTTGTAATTGTTTATCTCTGTGTCTCCTCCACATTTCGTCAACAGCAAAATGTTTCATTATTAATTGCATTGTTCTAACGCCAGTATAATTCCAATTTTCAAACTGTTTTAATAAGTGTAATGAAGCATGTGGTTCCTTTGTGTAAACTAAACCTAAACGTTCACCTACTAATCCAAATCCTTTTGAGAAACTAAAAAATACTTGTTCAGTATTTTTTGGCACATTTATTTTTTGCTTGTTTGTAGAACTTACATATGTACAGTCTAATATTACTGGTGCTTTTATGTATTCTATATCAAAATAGTTACCGTCGGCAGCACTAGGCACACTTACAAATAATGGATTGATTGGATCAATATTTCCTTTTAGTGAGCACCGGCCTGTTTGTTCGTTCAGGCTCTGGCCCGGCACAGCACAAGTTATTCGTCCAGGAGTTCCTACAGTATCTGGATATTCATATTCTCCGGCACATAACTTTTGCCAAGGCCGTTTCTCTGTAAGTTGCCAATGATGTATAGCATCAGTAGCACCATGTGTAAAATAACAATACTTAAACTGACTCAAGTCTATAATATCACTGACCCATTCTCTATGTTGTGCTTCTACTGCTTCAAATTCTTTTGTTGCTTCGCCGCTGCCGCGTTTGAAATACGTATCGCTGACCATTTGTGTTTTAAGTAAATCTAAAACATCTTTATGACAGGGCACATCTATATGCGGAATTTTTCTAAGTTGTTTTTTAATTCCTAATTGCATACTTGTGTATAGTCGCTAGCGACTCTCCATAATAATCTATCACCCATTACTGGTGTACGCCTATGCAATGTAGTAAACTGATCCATCATTAATAGATCGCCCTCAGCAAATACGTGATGTGTTTGATAACGGCTTTTAAATATAATAGGTTTTAAGCGTTCGATTATTTCGTTATGGTCTACTGGAGTTTTACCTTGCCATGCTTTAATAATAAAGTGGTAAGGAAAGTAGAAGTAGTCTTTGCCTGTATGCGGGTGTGTTCCAACTAACGGTCTAATACTACCCTTATTCTTACTCATAAACTCAAGTTCTGGATCGTCATCGTCTAGGTGATACATTGTATCGTTTTGAAACTTTAATCTAATTGTAATGCTTTTCCAGTATGCTTGATCCTCTTCTGACAAGTCATAAAACGGATCGCTTGTATTACATATACTAAGAGTTGTATTTGGATCACCTTTGATGCAGTATAGTCCAATAAGAATCTTATCAATAAGATGTCTGCTATTGCCGTTTGAATGCCAGCCCAGTTCACCGCCACCAAACATTCCTGTCTTGTTGCCGTGTTCATCTTTTCTATCTGACACTAAAAATAACTCTGGGTGATCCTTAGGATTCATAAACAAGCCAGGTGCTTCGCACTCGCCTATGCGTTTAAAGAACTCTACAATCTGTGATTCAGTAAACTGTTGTTCGTGAAGTATTGACAGGCCTTGTGTTTGTATTTTAGTTGCAAGGTCTTTTAATTCAGTATCTGTATAATTATAAACCTGCAATGTCATCCGTCCCATCTAAGCTAAACATTAGTGCAATACGAGGCTTGTTACTCATATTAACAACAGCATGTGGATAACCAATATTAAGGAAGTTTGCAGTACCATCTTCTAGATTGTACGCTTCAAGTTTTCCATCACGTTTAAATAAGTTTACAACATTACTTCCGCCGTATATGGGTACTATACAGCGCACAGCGTAGCTTACATCGTAGTCTACGTGGAAAGGTATAGTTTTGCCGGGTGCAAGTTTAGTAATGCGTATGCGGCTTGCTGGCGCTTTACATTGTGTTACTATTGCTTCAAATATGCTACCTAAGTATTCTTCAGTAGGTACACTATACAAGTGCTCCTCGCGGCGTCTTAGACGCTCTTTAATGCTGGCTGTATGCGGTAACACTTCACTAGGCGTAGTTAGGTTTATCTGTTCAAAGTTATCGTATACGTCCTTAACTAGGTCTTCGTGATTCATGCACAACCCAGGATTTGCTGTACGCACATCAACAAACTTCTCAGCAAGAGTATCTGTTGCATGCCTTAATTTTTCTAGATCAATGTTTAATCCTAGATTAGCTATTGTCGGTAAACTCTGTTTTCTCATTTTAACTCCTTAATATAGATTCTATTTTAGTTTTAAATGATCGAAAGTCGATGGCAGGTATGTTATTCCATCGTGTTACAAATGCACACCTGGGTGCTTCTGTGATAACAACTCTGTGCATAGTTTCTGTATCTATAAGTATTGGTCTATCTACAATTATTTCACCAATTTTCCTATCAGCTAAAAACTTTTCAAACTCTGGCGTTCCTTGACCCATTTCACGTTGTGCATAAAATTCGTGATAGTAGTGGTATCCTTGTGCATTTTTTTCTGGCAAGTATACTTCATCAGGATCTGTTTCATAGTAATCTAAACGACTAGAGCCAAACACAGGAATGACAATATTATATCCTTGAGAATGTTCGGTGTTTTCGTCTATGTCAGTATGTGGAAATACATCTTTTTCTGTACTGTCTGCTGTATTAAATCCAGTTGACCGAAACTGATAATGCGGATGTACTTTCCTATGTTGAGATAATATAGGGTCAAATATTTCTTCATATCCTGTAGGTTCGCCAGTCTGATTGAATTCTAAACTATAGCTTTGAAAAGGTGTCTTGCCAAATACATTAAAGTCTTTGCCTACTTGAGCACCTTTTACTTCTTCGTATAAAGAAAGCAGTAATTCAGTTTGCGGATCTACGTCAAGGTATTCAGCAATATTAGGTATCATTTAATGCGCCTTCCACAAACGGATCGTCGTAAAACTTGACAAACTTTCCATCTTGTAAAAGCATTGCAAAACGTTTACAACGAATGCCCATAGTAGAACCATAGTCAATGTCTTTACCAATACTTTTACTAAACACTGCTAATGGATCTGCAACAGCATCGATGTCTTTATGCCCGTGTAGAACATTCCATTCGTGCATAACACTTGGGTCGTTTACACTAACAAATACAACTTTACATCCTAGTTTGTCTAAGTTACTTGCAAAGCCTGGCAAATGCCGTTTTGTACAGCCTGGCGTAAAAGCACCCGGTACTCCGCATACAATAACTTTGCCCGAAGGCATTTCGTATGGTGCATAATCACCATCTTTTAATATGTATAAACCTTCATTATTAATTTCCATAATCATCCTTTGTTGTAAATATACTTACCCCAATCTTACGTTCTATTCCCGTATTTTTGAAATCAGAACTACAATGTAACGCTAGGCTATCAAAGCATAACGCTTCGCCTACTGTCCACGGCAACATTTTATTAACACTTAATCCATTAACCCAATTAGACTGTAAGTGTGTTAGGTAACTAAGCTCTATGTCATTTAAGCCAGCTGTTGACTTTTCTTCAACTGCGTTATATTCAGTTAAAAATTTATTATAATATACAGGATATTTCGACATGTCGCTGCCGTTAACAAACTTTGCAGGGCCGCCATAATAGTATTGGTCAAACACTACTAGCTTAACATCATCACTCGTGCCGAATATACGTAATGGAATAGTAAATGCTTTATAACAATTAGGATATTCAAATTCATCATCATTATGTATAATATGCGGATTAGTAACATCAAAGTAATGCATACACCTAATATTAAACTCGCCTACTTCCTCTTTTAAAGAAGCAATTAAAGGTTGAAATACTTCTTCGGTAGGATCTACGTTTAGTACTTTGGGTCCTGTATTTTTTTGCTCTACCCTATCTTCATTTACAACATAATATTTGTACAGTCGTGCAACATCGACTATACCTCTTATTGAGTAAGGGTCGCCTTGGCCTTGTTTTACGTGAGAAATTTGTTCTAGGGTGCGCATTAATAGTATCTCATTGTACTCATTAACTTCATAACATTTTCCCAAGTCTTTGGTACATTTAAAATTAAATGCAAACTGTTATCAACCCAACTATGTGTTCTGTGTACTTTTCTAGTATCAACAAAATATGTTTGATTAGCAACAATAGTTTGCCTAGTATCACCAAGATACCATTCGTAACTGTCCATTCCTGAACCGCATCCTAAAAATGTAATTACCCTAAAAGTATCTCTTGTTAATGACGGGCTATCTCGGTGTGGTGGAAACCAGCCACCACTATTACTTTTAATAATCATAGAACGACCGAGCGGTCCCCAATAATCTAATAAAGGTTGTATACTAGTTAAATCTCTATATGCTTGAGTAGGATATTTAAAATCAGATTCATACAACATGCGGCCAGCACGTTTAATTGCTTCAGGTCTACTTAAACTATCTGTCGGCTTATCGCCTTCTAGTCCAACTAATAATAGTCCTTCACGATCGTTACTAACGCCTTCTCGTCTAAGATAAGGTACAAATGCTTGTTCTTCTATTTGATCTTCAAAAAGTACGTGATCAAATTTAATTTTAAGTTGTTCAAAATCTCCAAGAGCTTGTAGTTGCAGTTCACACCTTATATCTTCCTCTGTTGGTTCTAAACTTGTAGGATCATTCTTCCAATAGCTGTAGTAATCTGACTGTGAAGGAACAGCCTGTGGAGTTAAATTTAACGGAGTTCCGTGTTTATCTGTTTTCTTCAAGTCCATTATTTTTCTACCTTATATACTTCATTAAATGCAGGCCTTGGATATGTTATATCTATATTTTTTCTATCGTAAGGCACGCTTTTAATATTATTAGTTCTAGGATCTAAATATTCAAGTTCGTTAGACGCATATCCTACTCCTAGTATCAATCTCACTGGTTGGTCAACCCCAAACAATTCTGCAACTCTATCAGGATTATGACTGCAATTTTGTGTAATGCCAGTATTTAATCCTCTACTTTGCAACCCTAACATTAAATAAGTTGCTTGTATACCAAACTCTACATGATCATATCTAATAACACTTTCGGGGGTTCTATTATAATGCTGATATAATACTTCTGCGTCTAGCACATCTCTTTGACAAAAGCCGATAAGATAAGGAGCAAGTACTTGCGGGTTACCACGATCTGTCGCAACTCCCATGTCGTCATTACGATGACAAATTGACATTATTTCTTTTCTTCGATCTAAATCATTATTTTTGATCACTTTAATTACAAAAGGATACTTTAAATTTTTTGTTGGTGCTTTCATGTAATTGTCGTACATAGCATCTTTAATTAATTGTACATCAACTTCTTTTGTATAGTCCCAAGTAAACGTATTTGTTCTATTAGAAATTACTTTATTAAAATCCATTATACTTTCCTTTTTGGTATTTTACTGTCAGCACTACTTACGCAACTTTTGGTTATACACGTCTTAGGTGTCTTAAATATCGTAAAGCCTGTTTCAATGTTGCCTAGTGGCGCATCATGACAAGAATAACTACGTTTTACCGAACCGTCAGGCTCGCGTATTATAAGTCCGCTGTAACCGGCATTGCATGCCCATCCTTCAAAATTGTTGAAATTAAAGGCATTAAAGCGTTCTGCTTGGTCCATGTAGTACTTTTTACCGTCTTTGGCTTCTAGCTCAACTTGCATATGCCAGGGAACACTAGCATCGTTTTTGCCTTTAACATCTGTAGGCATTTCAAAAGTAGGCTTAGGGCGACCTGACCACTTACGCTTGCTCTCTGTATACGCACGTTGCGGCATTCCGTTGTACAAACGCTTTAGGTTGTCTTTTGTATACCCGTCTACAACTCGACTTGCTGTAGGGTCGCTTTGAGGCTTTAGCGTTACGTTTATGCCTTGCTCGTGAAAGAACAATGCGTTCTCCCAATCACGTTCAAACCAGTCTGGTACCATTACCATATTAATTGTAACTTGTACGTCATGCTCTTGACAAAAGATTAACTTGTCTGCAAAGTCTTGCATCTTTTCAATGCTGTTTACATGCTCTGTATGCAAACTTGCAGTTATACTAGCACGATGAAAGGGCTTAACTGCTTCTACATACTCTTTGTGCCACTTCATATTACGTGACATGTTTGTTGTCATATGTACACTAGTATAATTAGTGTTATCTACATCATTAGCAAGGTGTTTTAGTATGTCCAAGTAACCAGGATGGAATGTAGGTTCACCTCCACTAAGACTAAAGTGAAAACTGTTAAAGTTATTTTCCCTAGCTTGCCTTTTTATTTCATCTATTGTTTTAAGACAGAGTTCTGTAGGTCGGTGGTCTTTACGATCACTGCGGGCGTAAGGCCAACAGTAGCTACATTTGTAGTTACAGAAGCGGCCAAGTAGCCAACTGACAGTAAATAAATCACGATACAGCAAAGTACGCTGACCAACAC
>Ga0307488_10001124_pt1 | contig 22479 bp, 21 predicted proteins | sample SB02metaG_FD_202248 | JGI IMG/M metagenome (GOLD analysis project Ga0307488, IMG submission 202248) | Sea-ice brine microbial communities from Beaufort Sea near Barrow, Alaska, United States - SB 0.2 | ecosystem: Environmental > Aquatic > Marine > Coastal | place: USA: Alaska | collected... | reverse complement strand
ATCCTGCACATCAACGTAAGTTGCTGGATGATGTTAATAACTTACCATGGCAAACAGATATTAATGTTGCCCATTTGACGTTTTCCCTCAATGTGACTGCAATACTAGATGCCTCGGGCAACTACATAGGAAACTCGCTTGAGTGGCAAGATGTAACAGAAGCTCGCACCAAAGCAATTGAAGTTGGTCGTTTATCCTCCGCTATAGAAGGTATGACAACCAACGTTATGATGGCCGATACAGACGGTAAAATTGTATATTGTAACCCCGCTGTGATTAAAATGCTGGCACGCCGTGAGACAGAATTAAGGTCAGTTTTACCTGCGTTTTCCGTTGCTACTGTCGTTGGTAGTAATTTTGATAGTTTCCATAAAGATCCCGCTCATCAGCGAAACTTACTTGGAAATATGGCTAACTTGCCTAGAACGGCTGAAATCTCTGTTGGCAGTTTGTCTTTTCAGTTAATTGCTATAGCACTTAAAGACGAAAATGATAATCATGTTGGTACGGCAGTGCAATGGTTAGATTTAACCGAAGAGAAAGATGCTCAATCTCAAGTGGAAGGACTCATTACAGCTGCAATAAGTGGTGAGTTGGATCGCCGCATTGATACTGCTAGCTATGCTGGTTTCATGTTAGGTCTGGGTAATAACATTAATGAGCTGATGGAAGCCATAGTTGAGCCTATTAATGATGCAATTAATATTGCACAAGCGCTAGCAGACGGTGATTTAACGCAGACAATGGATAGTAAATATGGAGGCCAATTCTTGCTCCTTGCTGATGCGATGAACGGTTCTATAGAAAATCTAGGTAATATGGTTGAAGAGATCCGCAGTGCATCGACCAATGTTTTCGATGCAGCAAGAGAAATTGCCGAAGGTAATAATGAATTAAGCCAACGTACTGAAACACAAGCTTCAAGTCTTGAAGAGACCGCCTCAGCTATGGAGGAGCTAACTAGCACAGTGCAACAAAATGCTGAAAACACAACTGAAGCCAGCAAACTGTCATCAGGTGTGATGGATAAAGCAACAAATGGTGGCGAAGTTGTTAAAAATGCCATTGAAGCAATGAGTGATATTAATAAGTCTAGTAAGAAAATCGCAGATATCATCAGTGTCATTGATGAAATAGCATTCCAAACCAATTTGTTAGCACTCAATGCAGCTGTAGAGGCGGCCAGAGCAGGAGAGCAAGGAAGGGGGTTTGCTGTTGTCGCAGCTGAAGTCCGCAATCTAGCCCAACGTTCAGCAGGTGCTGCAAAAGAAATTAAGGGCTTGATAAATGACAGCGTTGAAGCAGTTGGCCAAGGTACTAAATTGGTTGATGCAACCGGACAAACATTTACTGAACTTGTTAGTGCAATTGCCGAAGTTGGTAAAATGCTCAAGGATATTGATAGTGCAGGTAAGGAGCAGTCAGCAGGCATCGGTGAAGTGAGTGAAGCTGTTAGTCAAATGGATGAAATGACGCAGCAAAATGCCGCATTAGTTGAAGAAGCTTCAGCATCAAGCAAATCGATGGAAGAGCAAGCTCAAGGGCTGTTAGAACAAATCAGTTTCTTTAAAAATGCTCGGGAACAGGTTGAACAAACCACCAGTCGAGCACCCTCCAGAAAAGCTCCTGTAAGGCAAGCGCAACAACGTGCGATAAAAAAAGAGCCGGCGTCTCGCACTCAGTCAACCCGCCGTGCAACTAAATCTGATGAGGAATGGAAAGAATTTTAGCCGTGTAGTTTAGGCAAGCGTTTTAAAAAAAGAAGTTTCAGTCTGTTTTTTTTAATGATGTAGAAGGTTGAATGTAATGCTAGATGTGCGACATGAAGATAACAGTTTATCGACAAAGGAATTTAAGTTTATCTGTCAATTCGTTCATAGCGCAACAGGGATATTGCTCAATGAAAGTAAGCGGGAGATGGTGTATCGCCGTCTCTCGCGCATTATTAGAGAGCGTAAACTAAGCAGTTTTAGTGATTATTGCCATTTATTACAGACAAAACCAGAGGAAGAAGAAGGTTATTTTATTAATGCGATCACAACCAATCTGACCAGTTTTTTTAGAGAAAATCATCATTTTGAATATTTACAACAACATGAAATACCAAAAATAATTTCTCAACAAAAAAAATCTACAGCACAAAGGAAAAGCATAAGAATATGGTCGTCTGCATGCTCAACAGGTGAGGAGCCATACAGTATCGCCATTACATTACTAGAGGCAATGCAAGGCCAGTTCCCAGAATGGGATGTGAAAATTTTAGCTACAGATATCGATAGTAATGTTCTTTCTAAAGCTGCAACGGGGATCTACGAGAATAGCCGTATTGATGACTTACCAAAGCAAATACAGCAACAATATTTTATTCCAGGAAGTGGCATCAACAGTAAAAATGTAAAAGTCAGTAAGAAAATTAGAGACGTAATCACGTTTAAACATTTAAATTTGTTACATGATTGGCCGATGAAAGGACTTTTTGACGTAATATTTTGCCGCAATGTAATTATTTATTTTGATAAACCGACTCAGCAAGAATTATTTTCTCGCTACTATGAATATATCAAGCCTGGCGGACTATTAATATTGGGACATAGTGAGAATTTAGGGGCCTATCAAAAATATTTTTCTAGTGGTGGACGCACTATGTTTAGGAAGCTTGAATTGTCTAATCAAGTTGTTGTGAGTTAACTGCTTTGGAGCGTCATAAAAGTATTGAAGTAAAACGATGTATCTCACGTTGTCTGCCTGAATTTAACCGTGTTAATCATTATTGGGATAGGAATAGACAAGTTGTCGTTGCTAAAATTTTACCAGGTGAGTTTTATATGACACGAGATAATGTTGCTATTGCGACAACTCTTGGTTCTTGCATATCTGCATGCATTTGGGATAAAAAAGAAAATATAGGTGGCATGAATCACTTTATGCTGCCATTGACTGATAAAAAAGCCCATGAAGTAAATTGGGGGAAGCGCGGCATTGCTTCTGATGCAACTCGTTACGGCAACTTCGCTATGGAACATTTAATTAATACGATATTAAAAAACGGGGGCCGGCGTGAGAATTTATTAGCTAAGGTTTTTGGGGGGGGCAAAGTGTTAGCTCAAATGACTGATGTAGGGAAACGCAATATTGATTTTGCGCTGCACTACCTAAAAACTGAAAATATAAAAATTGAAACGACAGATACTGGGGATTTGTATCCTAGAAAAGTTATTTTTGAGCCCAGCAGCGGCCGAGCCTTCGTAAAAAAACTTTATACTTTACACAACGATACTATAGTTCAGCGCGAAAAAGATTATGTTAAGCACATTGACTGCAGCAAAGTTGATGGTGATGTAGAGTTATTTTAATGTGAAAAAGAGGATGGAACAGAGATTGAAAAAAATAACAGTATTAGTTATCGATGATTCATCTGTTATACGTAACATTGTCAAAGATGCCCTTAAGGATGACGTAGATATTGAAGTGATAGGGGAAGCTGAAGATCCTATTGTTGCGCGTGATTTAATTAAAAAACTAAACCCAGACGTTTTAACGTTAGATGTTGAAATGCCTAAAATGGATGGAATTACGTTTTTAGGTAATTTAATGCGTTTGCGACCTATGCCTGTAATAATGCTTTCTACATTGACTACAAAAGGTGCTGATATCACCTTAGAAGCTCTAGAGATTGGTGCTGTAGACTTTATTGCTAAACCCAGTGTTGAACAATTGTTAGCCACGAAAGGAAGCTTTAGGGAAATATTAGTAGCAAAAATCAAACAAGCCGCGACGATCAAGCAAAGAAATTTCAAACTATCGAACGCAATAGAAAGCCCTTCACAAAACAAAATATTGCAGTTTAAAGGCGTAAAACGAGCCGATCATTTAGTTGCTATTGGCGCTTCTACCGGCGGCACAGAAGCAATTAAAAAAGTGTTAATAAATTTACCCGATAATTCACCTCCTATTGTTATTACTCAGCATATTCCTAAATCCTTTAGTGGTCGATTTGCCGACCGGCTTAATTGTTGCTGCAAAATGACGGTTCAAGAAGCACAACATGGTCAAAAGATAAAAGTGGGTCACGCCTATATTGCGCCAGGTGACATGCATTTGAAAGTAGTAAAAAGGGGAAGTGGGTTATTCTGTACCTTAGAGGACTCTGCAGAAGTTAGTCGTCACAAGCCATCAGTAGATGTTTTATTTGATTCATTAATTCCTTTTGCTGACAATGTTCAGGCTATTTTGCTCACTGGCATGGGGAGGGATGGCGCCCAAGGTATGTTGAATCTGAGGGAATCAGGTGCGCGCACACTAATTCAAGATAAAGCAAGCAGTTTGATATGGGGTATGCCGGGCAAAGCTTATGCACTTAACGCGCACTGTGAGCAGATTAACTTAGCCAATATAGCTAATAGTATTATCGATTTTGCATTACTGAATAAAGTGGAGATGAAAAATAAAAATGATAAATATTAATAAAAAAACTGTATTTGGAAGCACCTTAAGCTTAACTTTATTATTGTTAGTGAATGCACTTTTCTTAGAATTTAATACGCTAAATATTTTAATTTCGCTTGGTTTATTCGCGTTACTGTTCTTAAATGCAAAGCAAAATGCGACTAAAACTGAAGATGCGGAAGATGATGAAAATACATCTGATACTCAGTTAATAGTTTCAGTAATTCAAGATTTACATGAGTTTTATCAACAAGAGGTAGAAATCATTGATAATGAAATCGATCGCACTAGCGGCTTGGTCGGAGAGGCTGTTTTAGGTATTTCCGATTGCTTTAAAAAATTAACGCAACTTAGTGAAGATCAACAAACGATGATTTCAGCTTTGATATTGCAAAGCCAAAGTATTGGTGATGATGAAGGTACAAGCTTGGCCGCATTTGTCCACGAGTCAAATGAAACATTGGACGACTTTGTTCGCGTGATCGTTAATACCAGTAAACAAAGTCTACAAACCATGGCGTTTACTGATGAAATGGTCAAACAATTCGATAGTGTTTTTGCTTTGTTAGAACAAGTAGAGCGGATCGCTACTCAAACAAATTTACTGGCATTAAATGCGGCTATAGAAGCAGCAAGAGCCGGTGACGCAGGTCGTGGCTTTGCCGTGGTTGCTAATGAAGTTAGATCGCTCTCGATCAGTTCAACAGAATTAAATGAAAATATACGCAGAGAAATTAGCTTAGCGAAAGGCATTATAAGCAAGTTAAGAGTGTCTGTGGAGGAAATTGCCTCAGCTGATATGACCCCTATTTTAAAAGCGAAAGAGCATATAGGTGAAATGATAGAGCATATTCAAGGTGTGAGTGAGGATAGTAAGCTAAAAGTTATTGAACTTTCTGACATCACACCTCAAATAGCGAATGCCGCTGCAGTCGGTATTCGCTCATTGCAATTTGAGGATTTAACTTATCAATCGCTAAATTCCTTAAAAACTAATACGAACAGTATCCGACAAATTAATGAGAGCCTTGATAGATTTTGTAATGAGAGTAAAACGTACTCACAAGAAAAAATTGATATCTTCAGAGATAGGTGTCGAGACACTATTGTTAAGAGTAAAAACGAAAATCAAAATCGTAGTGTCAGTCAGGATTCTTTAGACGAAGGCGATATTGAATTATTTTAATGGTGGGTATTTATAAAATGGCAGTTAAAACTGATATTTCAGAAGATAAAAAGTATTAATAATTACGGTGGAAGATAACCTAGAATTCTCTTAATATCAATTTTTTAAAGACGCCTATAGTGAAATTGAAGTTATAGGCAGAAAGTTTATCCTAGACCTAAGTAGAATTGCCGTGAAGTGCAAAAAAATGCCTACTTAGGCGCCAGGTTTACTATGCTTTGTATACCCACAGCTAAAATTAATATCAGTTAACTTTAACCAGCCAATTATGCTTGTCTTCAGCTTTACCCCACTGAATATCATTTAAGGCTTGGCGTAATTTCATTGTGGTTGGGCCTGCTTCACCGCTGCCGACTTGATGTTCTTTGCCATCATGAATAAACGTGCCTACTGGTGTCAGTACCGCTGCGGTGCCTGAAAGCGCAGCTTCAACGGTTGGCTTTGCTGCTCGCTCTAATAACTCATCAACTGAGATGTTGCGCTCACTTATCGTCATGCCCAAGTCAGCGGCAAGGGTTAAAATAGAATCGCGAGTTACGCCATGTAAGAAGGTAGAATCTAGTGCTTTAGTGATGATTTCGTTACCATCAATTAAAATAAAATTAGCCGCACCGGTTTCCTGTACATCGCCATTAGGACAGAAAAGTATTTGGTCTGCTTGTACGTCGCTACGTGCTTTTAAAATCGGGCCTAATGCACTTGCATAGTTACCACCACTTTTAATCATACCCATGTGTGGTGAACAGCGCATACCTGTTTCGTCTAGCAATAAGCGCAACGGTTTTGCACCGCCAGCAAAGTAATCACCGACGGGTGATAGTAGCACGTACAACATAGAGGTCAGCGATGGCGCCGCAGCTTTGCCGATAGACGCTTCGGTACCAACATGAGTTGGGCGAATGTACATCGATCCAGGAGGTTGTGGCACGTCATCAGCATATTGAGCAACAATATCTAAGATCATTGCTTCAACTTGTTGTTTGTTGATTTTAGGTAAATTCAGTAGTTGACTACTTTGCTCAAAACGGTTGAGGTTTTTATCCATTCTAAATACGTAAATACTTCCATCTTCATGGCGAAAGGCTTTTAATCCTTCAAAACAAGTACTTGAATAGTGCAACACGTGAGCGCCAGGATGCATTTGAATACTCTCAGCAGAGACTTTTTGGGTATCGTTCCACTTATCATTTTCAAACGTTGCTAATGCCATTTGCGGCATAAAAACGGTCCCGAACACAGCCATGTATAATTCCTAATATTTGTTGTTGGCGTTGATAGCCTAATTTTATTGACCTTCGGCTATCAGTATTATGCTGGATAGCGTTTGTAATGACGGCCATTTTACGTAATATTTAACTTTGAACAATAGCTGTAGTAGGTTTGCGGTGCATTTATTAGTACTAAATCAATTAATACTCTAACCTGACTGAAATGTTATTTACTTACTTTGACCAACATTCAATCGCTTGCTTCACCGTAAACTTACCTTCAAGCAAGGCTCTGCCTAAGATGACGCCAGCAACATTAGTGGGCTTTAACACCTCAATATCACGCAAACTGCCGATGCCACCGGAGGCCTGCCATTGAATGTCAGGGAATTGCGCAACCACTTCTTTGTATAAGCTATCGTTTGCTCCTTGAAGTGTTCCGTCGCGGCTAATGTCGGTGCAAAGCACATGCTTTAGGCCAACCTTGGAATAGCGTTTAATCAGGGCCTCGATAGAAACACCGGAGTCTTGTTGCCAGCCATGAGTAGCGACAAATTTATTACCCTGTTGGTCAATGTTAATATCGAGAGCCAAAACAATATGTTCTGGACCGAATTCGACCATCCATTGTTCTACTACTTCTTGTTGAGTGACGGCAAGTGAGCCGATAACGACTCTCTGCACACCTGCTTTTAATAAGCCTTCAACATCTGCTTTGGTGCGCACGCCGCCGCCGCTTTGAAACTTCATCCGCTTAGTAGCAACCATTTCTGAAATAAGGGTGAGTTGTCGTTTAGTTGTGTCTTTAGCGCCGGTCAAATCAACAATATGCAACCACTGCGCGCCATCGTCGGCATATTGATGCACGACATCGATTGGGTCAAGCTGGTATTCGGTTGTTTGGTTATAGTCGCCTTGATATAAACGAACTACTTTTCCGTCGATTAAATCGATAGCTGGAATAATCATTTTATTTCCTTACAACTGAATAAAGTTTTTGAGTAACTGAGCACCAGCATCACTGGAGCGCTCTGGGTGAAACTGCACACCAAAAAAATTGTCTTTATGAATGGCTGCTGAAAAAGTAGTACCAATATCAGCGTTAAGTTGCTCTACACTAATCAACTTGGTGTTTGTGTTATTAGCTAATATGCCGTCACTGCATTGATTTTTACCTGAAGAATAATGACAGGTGGCTAAGGTATAGTCATAGTCATCAATGGCGTAGCTGTGCACAAAATAGAAATGTTCGCCATCCGGAATACCTTCAAATAGAGGATTTTTATATTTACTTGTCACTCTATTCCAACCCATGTGTGGCAGACGCAGATTGCCCACTTGCATGCGTTTAACATGGCCAGGTATTAAATTTAAACTATGGGTCAAATCGGTTTTACCAAATTCACCTTCTTGTGAGTCGGTAACCATTAATTGCATACCTAAGCACACCCCTAATGTGGGTTGAGTTAACGAACGTAAGCAATCGGCTAGCGCTTTTCGATTGATACTGCTCATCGCTGCTGGTGCGCTTCCTACACCAGGCAGTAACACTCTTTGCGCTTTCGCTATCACTGTCACATCGTCAGACACGTCGACATGGATGCCTAGGCGTTCAAATGCGAACTTAACCGACGCTATATTTGCACAACCAGTATTCACAATGACCAATGAGTTAGCCATTTATAATGATCCTTTGGTACTCGGCAGCGCATCACCTTCTTTGGCTATAGCTTGACGTAACGCGCGACCAAACACTTTAAATAAGCTTTCTACTTGGTGATGAGCATTGCCTTCAGTTGTTGATAAGTGCAACGACAAACCCATTGTTTGCGCAATGGAATAGAAAAAATGAGGTACCATTTCGGTTGCCATATCACCCACTGAATCACGACTAAATGGCGCATCAAATTTTAAGTGTGGACGGTTTGAAATGTCCATAATACATTCTGCACGACATTCATCCATTGGCAAGGCAAAACCGAAACGGGCAATACCGCGTTTGTCTCCTAACGCTTTCTTAAGGCACTCGCCTAGTGCGAGCGCAGTGTCTTCAACACTGTGATGGTCGTCTATGTGAAGGTCACCATCAACACTCACGTTTAGGTAAAATCCGCCGTGTGTCGCTACCTGATCAAGCATGTGGTCAAAAAATCCTAAACCGGTATGTATTTCTGGTTTCTGCGAACTGTCGAGATTTACTTTTACTCTAATATTGGTTTCTGATGTTGTTCTTACCACCTCTGCAGTGCGCGCCGTTACCGTCAACTGCTGTGTGATCATGGGCCAATTGTTAGTTTGAGGATCGTACTTTATGCCCTTGATACCCATGTTTTCTGCAAGTTGAATATCGGTGTCACGATCGCCAATCACAAAAGAGCGAGTAAAATCGACTTTGCCTGCTTGCAAGTAGTCTTTTACTAGGCCCAATTTAGGCTTTCTGCAACTGCAATTATCCGCCTCAAAGTGTGGGCAAATTAATACGTCATCGAACACCACGCCTTGGCTAGAGAATATATTCATCATCGCATTGTGCGGTAAATCAAAGTCAGCGACTGGAAAACTATCTGTGCCCAGACCATCTTGGTTTGAAACCATCACTAACCTGAAGCCAGCGGCTTGCAGTTTAAGTAGTTGAGGAATGACGTTAGGTTCGAAGACTAGCTTCTCCAAGCTATCGAGTTGCTTGTCGACGGGTGGCTCTTCCACTAACGTACCGTCACGATCAATGAAAAGAATAGGTTGTTGACTCATATTATTGATTTCCGTCGGCAAAAAATGCCTTTATTAATGCTAATAATGTGTTGTTTTGTTCTGGGGTCCCGATACTAATGCGCAGACAATTATTTAAATTTATCTGTTTTGATTGATCGCGGATTAACATCTTGTTTTTCACGAGGAACGTCATAAGTTCAGTTTTGCTTTGTGTTCTAAAAAGCACAAAGTTGGCGTTAATATCACCTACAATTTGAATATCACCAATGCTAGTTAAGGCTTCGCGCAATGCAATTAGTTCAGCTTTTAATAAATCAACGTCGCTGTGCATTTTACTTAGCCCAGGAATTTCTAGCGCCTTGCTTGCAATTTGAGCAACAGGAGCAGGAATAGGATAGGGGGCAATGACTTTTAATAAGGTTTGGACTATTGCTGGCGATGCTAGTGTAAATCCGCAGCGCAAACCGGCCAGTGCAAACGCCTTCGATAAGGTTCGCAATATGACTAAATTCTCATATTGCTCAAGTAAATCAGTTTGGGTTTGAGCAATATCGAACTCAATATAAGCTTCATCCACGACAACAATAGCTTGGTCTTTAAATGCGTCAAGCACGGTAACGATGTCCTGTTTAGAAACACTTGTACCGGTTGGGTTATTCGGTGAGCAAATGAATACCGCTTTGACTTTACCAACATGCTTTAGGATGTCGGCTATATTAAGCGTAAAATCGTTATTTAGCACAGACCTTTTTACATCAACGTTAAACGTTTGTGCACTGATTGCATACATGCCATACGTGGGCGGGCAAATAAGAATACTGTCTTTACGTGGTTCACAAAAGGCCCTGATAATCAGCTCTATGCCCTCATCGGCACCTCTGGTGACCAAGGTTTGTGCTGCCTCTAATTTTGCATATTTAGCATAACTTTTGATCACAGTATCGGGCTGGCAATCCGGATAACGATTGAACACGGATGAATCAACCGCGTACTCGCCTGCAAATGGAGACTCATTGGCGTTTAACCACACTTGTTCTGTGTCAGCGCCAGAGCCTGCAAATAATCGTCTTGCTGATTCATAAGGGGTTAGCGCATTGACATGATCAAGTGTGAGGTCTAACAACCAATTGGCTGCCGTATTCACCTCAGGATCCTTGTCATTATTTTTGTCCGAGCTCATGACTATTCACCTACCGGCGTGTAAATGTATACGCGTCCATCTGCTTGCGGGTGAGTTTTAGCTGCGCTTTTTGCAATCTGCTCACTATTGATATCTGTATTGTCAGCCTGTTCGAGCTGAACTGTGGGTAGGTCTAAGCCCGTTAACCTAATCTTAACTGCATTTCTATGCGCATCGAGACCTTCAGCGTCGGCCAAATCCATAATGGCATCACCGATATTTTCTAATCCTTCACGCGATAATTCTTGCACGGTATAGCGGCGCATAAAGTCTAGTAAACCTAAGCTTGAATAGTTTCGAGCATAACCATAGGTTGGTAATACATGATTAGTGCCACTTGCATAATCGCCAGCAGATTCAGGAGAATAAGCACCAATAAAAATAGATCCCGCATGTTTTAATGTGGTTAATAAGTCGCGTGCATTGTCGGTTTGCACAATCAAATGTTCAGGCGCATAGGCGTTACTTACCTGAACACTTTGCTCGATACTATCGGTGAGAATATAACGACTATTGTCGACTGCTTTACTAGCAATGTCACGGCGCGAAAGTTGAGTAAGTTGCAAGCCGATCTGTTGTTGAACTTTTACAATTAGCGCACGGTCATTACTCACTAATACTGCTTGTGAGTCAGCACCATGTTCAGCTTGTGACAGCAAGTCAGCAGCAACAAAGCCCGCATCCGCATTTGCGTCAGCAATAACTAACACTTCAGAAGGACCTGCTGGCATGTCTATAGCCGCACCACTAACCACTTGACTTACTTGCTGTTTTGCTTCGGTAACGAAACTGTTACCGGGTCCAAATATCTTATCAACTTTAGGAATAGTTTCGGTGCCAAAAGCCATCGCCGCTATTGCTTGAGCGCCGCCGCAAAGGTAAATGTGTTGAATACCACATATTTTTGCTGCATAACATATTTCAGGTGCAATGGTGCCTTTTGGTGAGGGAGGAGTGCACAAAATAGGTAACTCACAACCAGCTACCTGTGCCGACACGCCCAGCATTAATACTGTCGAAGGCAAAGGTGCACTGCCACCAGGAATATATAGACCGACTTTTTCTAAGGCTGCGTGTTTCTGTTCACATACCACGCCAGGTGTCGTTTCAATACGAATATCCTGGGGCATTTGAGCTTCGTGAAATGCTTTTATATTTGCATACGCAATATCAATAGCGATTTTAACTTTCGCCTTAATTTTGCTTTCAGCTTGTTCAATAATTGCTGGATCTAAACGTAATTTGCTTAGTTGTGCACCATCAAATTGTTTTGTATATTCAAATACTGCCGCGTCTTTGTTTTCACGTACGCGGCTTAAAATTTTAGTGACTGTATCACGCAACATGACACTGTCTTTCATCGCCGGACGCAACAACGCTTCTAGTTGTTGTTGCTCGGTGAGCTTGCCCCACTCAATAATTGATTGCGACGACATCGCGATTACCCCATCATTTTTTCAATTGGCATAACAAGAATTGAGCTACAGCCCAATGATTTTAATTTTTCCATGGTTTCCCAAAATAGTGTCTCGGAACTCACTACGTGAATAGCCACTGTTTCGTCATTGCCGGCTAACGGCAATACAGTTGGGTTTTCTGCACCTGGAAGTAAGCTTTTTACTTGCTCTAAATAAGCCTTAGGAGCATGTAGCATGATGTATTTACTTTCTTTTGCCTGCATAACACCATCAACGCGCGGTAATAAACGATTAATCAATGCTTGCTTTTCATCGCTAAGAGGCTGCGAACGTTGAATCAAGACGGCCTTTGATTCAAAAATAACCTCTTGTTCGCGCAGACCATTGGCTTCAAGTGTAGCGCCTGTTGATACTAGGTCACATATTGCGTCAGCAACACCAGCACGAGGCGCAACTTCGACAGAGCCGGTTAACATGACGGCTTGTGCATCAATATTATTTGCTTTGAAATAGCGCTCTAATAGGTAAGGATAAGTTGTTGCTACTTTGGTGCCATTCAACGTTTTTATACTGTCGTACTTCATCTCGTTTGGGATCGCAATAGACAAACGACAACCGCCATAATCTAAACGACGAAGTGTTTTAAAGTCAGCAGGGCGATTAGATGAAAGGCGTTCAAGCATTTTTTCTTCAAGTTCGTTTTCGCCAATAAATCCCATATCAACGACGCCATCCATGACTAATCCGGGAATATCGTCGTCGCGGACAAGTAATAAATCGATAGGCTGATTAGTTGAATGAGCAATGAGCAAGCGATCTCTAATTTGTAGTTTTATGCCAATAGCTTTCAATAACGCAATGCTGTCGTCGCTTAATCGGCCTTTTTTCTGTACTGCAATTTTTAATCTTGTTGAATCGCTCATTTCTAGTTCCTTTGTATGCTTTCGCTAAATGTTGATGCTTGTTAATCTATCGCCGCGATTTCAGTGTAAATCATCTACTTAAACAAGCTAGTAGTCCTATCTAATACCCATTTCAGCTGAGAGAGATCGATCTGATTTTTACGTTGCGAAAATCAAACAAAAAACCCCCGAAAGTTTCCTCTCGAGGGCTTCAAATTTCTTTAATGCCAAGGAAAGGAAACACTACCCTCCCAGCACGAACCTGAAAGGTTATGCGTTCATATGATGATGGCTGAAATTTGTAATAGTCATTTTTCTTCGAGTTTTTCTTTGAATTTTTTAAGTACGTGGATGTTATATAAGTTGATGTTCATAATCAACAGCAAACCCAAGAGAAATGCAGTTTGTTTTACATAACTCATGTCATTTTTATATAAGAGTCGGGAACCGTTCGTTAGTCATGCTCTTTACTAGTCGATTTTGATGCGTGTCGGGAGTCGGGAAACAGGTTAATTTCTAAGGGTCGATTGTTCCCAGTATTGTACTTTTGGCGTCGCATCTATCAGTTTCTGTTGCAGTTTTTCGTCATCAAGCGCGGTGCTTCTTAGTTCATGAATGTGGGCTTGAACGTTAATTCTAAATTTTTTCACCTTCCGCCACAGCTTTAATAATTGCTCACGCTCTTTCCCCGTCATATTACTGCTTTCCTCAATGTCACTTGCTGCTAATAAAGGGCCCAACACTTTATAGCCTTGCTGTAAACGTTCGCTTTGCTCAGCTTCGAACGCTGCTAAAGATGGCATATTATTGCTCAGAGTAGGTTTGCTCTGTGCGTCACCTTGGTTAAAGCGAGAAAATTGTTCAATATAAGTTTGTTTGTCAACACTATCGGCGCTCTGCCATTCCTTGAGTGAGTCCATATTTATTACAGTATTAGATGCAGGGTCAACTATTAATACGGTAGGCGTAGCAAAGTAATTTGGGTAGCCTACTAAGTTAGTGATATCTCGTCGGTCCTCTAAGTAAGCGACATCGATAAACTGCGTGATATAGCGCGCAGTCAATACGCTTTGCATTTCGTCTGTAGAGAAGTTCTCAGCTAAACCAACGCTATCATGACACCACTGTGCGCCTAGCACGATTAATGCGTATTTATTTTCAGCCAGTGCTTTGCTTAATGCTGTTTCAGCTTGCAAAATAGGGCGTTCTGTAGGAATAAAAACATAGTTCGGAAGGATTTTTGTGTCCTCACCAGCAGCCATAGATGCAGCAGCAAAAATAAAACAGTGAAAAAGTGAGAAGGCTTTCACCAGAATAATAATTTTTTTTGGGTATTGAAGATTCATTAGTCGTTTATTCTCCGAGTCACTGTTAAATTAAGATATCACTATTTATAAATAGAAACATTCTGATACGAGTGATTTGAGTAAAAAAATGAAATTAAGTTTATAATAAAAACTTAACATGAGGTATTTGAGTGAATCCATTTTCAAAAGTAAATTCAAAATTTAAGCAAGCAATTAGAGAAAAGGCAATAAAACGTGCAGAAACTCGCATTGTACTAGCGAAGAAGAAACCACAAGACTTTACAGAGGACGAATTAGAAGTGATTGTTCAAGAAGAGGAATCCAAAATCTATTCCACAATCAAAGAAAAAGGTGTCCTTGCTGTTCTCGCTGTTCTAGGTATTGGGATATTTGGCTAAGCTATGAATAAACTTATCAACATCATTCTTTCGGGCTTACTATGGCGCAAATATAAGTTTTTTATCCTTAGCCTAATCATATTGATCGCGTTTATTTTTGTTGTTGGCCAAGTACATCAGGACTATCTAAGATACAATGAGTTGCAGGAAACGCCGACTAATATCGGTTTATCATTTGCGGTGAAATGGCTGATATGGGCATCTAGTATTACTCTTTTTTTAGTTGCCAACCATTATTTTAATCGATATAAGCGTCAACAAAAAGAACTGGCATCTGAACAATCAAATAGTGCACTGAGTAAATTACTAACGTGGAAGTCGCGTTTTGGTAATAACGCTGGATCGTCACTAACTAACTCAAATAAAGGATCAAGCACTTCCAAGCAAAAAGGAAGTGCAACGGCAAATGCCGCTGAAGTTGATGGCCATGACGCCGGCGACCCGTTTGCGGCGATAAGAAAGAAAGACAAACTTCGCAGCTACGCTGATGTGGTTATTGAGCAAAAGTCTGATAAGTGATAAGAGCCGATGCAGATAATAGGTTGCCGCCCGCGCTTCTAAAAAACGCAAGGTGTCGACTATTTTTAATGCAGGTCCGGTTGAGCCGCTGTGCATAATATTTTGTTTTGGTGTAACGTAATCAATTATAATAACAAAGACCCCAACGCGATCTCGATATGTCAATAAACTACGTACAACTTTTGCCCCAACATTTTGATGCAGTTATTGCTTTAGGTAATAAAGTGCATGGCGACAATTACCTGGATGAAAATAGCTTAAATGATTTGTATCAACGCAGTTGGTCAGACAATATTAATGCTAGTTGGGTTGCTGTGCGTTCATCAGATGAGGTAGATAAACACAATGTTACCTCAGTAAGAAATACGCCAGATGGCTATTTAATTGGCTTTCGTCTTACTATAGCCGTTAGTCAATGGCTGCCTGATAAGTGGTGTTCGCCGCTACTTTGGGGGATCCCTAAAGATAAAATTTGTTATTTTAAATGCAATACGGTGGATACTGAAATGAGGGGACTCGGTGTAGGCTCCACCTTATTGAAAAAATCAATTGTTACCTCGAAGCTGCAGGGGGCGATAGCAGGAGTTGCTCATATTTGGCTTGCGAGTCCTGGTAACTCGGCCTTTGGTTATTTCAAAGCTTGTGGCGGTGAATTAGTTAAAGAGCATGCAAATAGATGGCAGCAATACAGTATTGAAGATAGCTACGATTGCCCTGTCTGTGGTGTTTTATGTCAATGTACGGCGGCTGAAATGATACTGCGGTTTAATGAATTAGGTGACTAATGTACGATCCACTTATTGACGACACTCCACCAAGTGACCAGCATCAGCCTGATAGCTTTTGGGCGTCAGATAAAAATTCTGTGCGTTATCCACCGCTTGTTGGCGAGCATAAAACTGATGTTGTGATCATTGGTGCTGGTTATACCGGTTTATCATGTGCTCTGCACTTAGCTCAAGAACACGGAGTAGAATGCACTGTTATCGAGGCCAACCAACCTGGTTGGGGGTGCAGTGGCCGCAATGGCGGCTTTGTGCTGCCAGGGACAGGGAGGCTAAGTGTTCAACAAATGCGAAAACGCTGGGGGAAGCCAGTAAGCCAAGCTATATATGCTGAATACCTCAATTCAATTGATACAGTTTCTCAGTTAATAGATGAGGGAATTGATTGCGAGCGCACTGCAGGTGGTTATCTAAAGTTAGCTCACAAGTCGTCTTTAGTAAGCGCACTTCACCATCAAGCAACTGAGTTGGCCGCGGATTATGGTGACTCAATATTGTCACTTTCAGCAGAGGAAATTTCGGCCACGTATTTATCGGGCACGCGATCATACGGTGGTATTTACTATCCTAATGCGTTTGGTATAAACCCCTGGTTATTGTGCCAAGGTGTCGCAAAAAAGGCGGCAGACGCAGGCGCGAATATCTGCGGAAATAGCGCAGTGATAGATTGTCACAAAGTTAATGAAAAGCATGTATTAAGAACTAAATCGGGTTCAATTACGGCGAATACACTCATTGTTGCGACTAATGGGTATGGTCAACGCAATTTGTATAAAGGGCTAAAAGATCGCACTTTTCCGGTCATATCCAGCATTATTGTGACCGATCCCTTAACTCCTCAACAGCTGCTAGATGTCGGGATGTTGGAGGGCTTAATGGTTATGGATACAAGGCCCTTAAAATATTACTATCGCATACTCCCTGACAACCGTTTGTTATTTGGAGGTAGAGGAGCGATTGAAGGAATACACGCGAATAACGCTAAGTATCAAAAAGCACTAAAAAATGGTCTTTTGGCAACGTTCCCTAGTTTATATGAGGTCAATATAAGTGCCTTTTGGAGCGGGTGGGTAAGCGTTTCGTTAGATGATTATCCGCGCGTTTATAATGATCAAGAGAACAAAACGTTGTATAGCAGTGGTTATTGTGGTGCAGGCTTAGCTTTTTCAATTCAAGCAGGAAAACGTCTGGCGCAATTACACTGTGCTCCAGACCAATTACCTGACCTCCCATTTTGGAAATCACCGCTCAAGCCATTTCCTTTCGCTCTAGCTCGGCGGCCCGCTTTAAAAACCTTCTACGCTTGGGAGGCATTTAAACGAAAAGTAGGAATATAAACGCTATTTATAATGCCTGTATAATAAAAGGTGGCTATGTAAAAAAAGCCATGCGAAGTTTCAGGCGCTTAAGGTCAGGAACATAACTAGTGGATAGCCAGAAATAGCAGAGCTAAGGTTTTGTTTGTAACTGCATATCTATATGCATAATGCCATCTTCATCATAGGGTTCACTAAACGATGTAAAGCCTAATTGGGTATAAAATGCCTGTAAATAAACCTGAGCACCGATTTGAATAGTTTCATCAGGCCAATGCTGTTTACAAATATTAATTGCCTCTAACATCACTAATTTTGCGAGCCCATGACCTCTCTCCGATAATGCGACGGCTACACGACCAATACTCGGACCTTTATATGAGATACCAGGTGCTAGACATCTTGCATAAGCAATGACCTTGTTTTCCGATTCTGTTTGGTCATTGAGTAAATGATCTGAGGTAGTTTCAACTAGCAAGTGCAGGGTATTGGAGTGGATGTCTTTATCGTCCAAATCTGAATATATACAGTTTTGCTCTACCACAAAAACATCACTGCGAAGTTTCAAAGCGCTATAGAGCGAGAGGTTAGATAGTTCTGCAAATTTGTAATTACTGAAAGAGGGCTCAATCGCGCCTTGTATTGTGTTCAATCTTCTATCTAGCCTTAACGGTTTAGTATTTCATCTTCACTCTAGCTGAACATTTGACTAACTTCTACTTTTCTACACAAGTAGTAACACAAACGATTCTGTTTGGGGGCTTTTAACTATCGGTGTTTAAAGCTCGTGTTATCTATTTACCTTATGACAAGTGGCCGCTCCTCCAGCAATCGCTCACATACATCTCAGCGCGGTTAGCACTCTCTCGCGTTGTAATTTCATTTCAACTAGCGTTGTAGCATACGGTTTAATGACGGCTTGTTCGAGTAAGCTCAGTTGCTATATCGACTATTATTCAAAACGATTGAAACACACCAGTCTGACCTATTCCGAGCGCTTCGAACATCAGTCATACTTTAGCTTGTTTGATGTGGCGCAATGACCAAAACATTATTTAACGAAATAGTCATCACCTGTCTTAGACGTAAAGGTCATTTGCTCAGGGAATTCAATGTGTATAGCCGACTTGCCTCTATTGGTATGAGTGTTAAGAACCAACTCAATGTGAACGTTGTTTTCTTTTAGCACTATTGATTCTGGAGTCTCTTTGCACCCTAAAAAGGCGACAAATTGTTTTGGTTGAGTTAAACCACAGTGACTGCCATCTGCAAAAAATGCCATTATGTGGCAAAAGTAAACAATGTATTGTTTCACATCTTTATGAGAACCGTTTTGCAATGCAAAGTGTTTGTCTAATATTTCACTCGGCTCAAGGCAATTATTAATCAGATCAGAATTTATAGGCTGACGTGTCTCACTAAAAGTCGTAACTAGCTCTGGCATAAATGATTGCTTTTCAATTTCGAGACGGTTAACTGCAGCTATTGGCATATTCATAATATATTCTCCGGTGTGTCTAGTTTTCGAATCTTTACTTTTTCAATACAATGAGCATAGCGCAATTTTACAAAAAAATTCACAAAGGAAATTACACAGAGTAAATTTTACAAAAAGTAAGCATTTATGAAAACATAGTATGTGAAGAATAAAAGCAATAATCGATGGTAGACGAGTTGTATATGGACAATATTTTAGCCAATAGCCAATAGCCAATAGCTAATAACCAATAAGAACTTTGACGCACATTCCTCCTCAAACTAGCAGTTGCCGTTTGGAATTAAGAAAAACACATTGGATCAGAACACGCCGAAAGGCATGACTTTAAACCAGCTCATTATAATTATAACGAGCTAGTGATTCCCACTTACTTGGGCATCAAATGTTCAATAAAGTAATTAGTTTGCATTGTTGCTAAGTGCAGCGATGTACCTTCACCTTCAACAATTCCGTGGCGTCGGTTGGGATATGCCATAAAATCAAATTGGCGATTGTGTTTAATTAGTTCATTTATTAATCTTTCGGTGCCCTGATAATGAACATTGTCGTCTCCCGTACCATGCACTAGTAGCAACTTACCTTTGAGATTTTCCGCATGGGTTATAGGTGAAGCACTTTTATAATTGTCTTCAAAGTCAGAAAGCAGGCCAGAATAGCGTTCTTGATAGATTGAGTCATACAAGCGTTGATCGGGAACCGGTGCCCTTGACACACCAACTTGGTAAAGTTCAGGATAGCGGAATAGCAAATTGAGCGTCATAGAGCCGCCACCAGAGTGACCCCAAACACCTACTTTTTCACAATTAATATATTCCCAACGCTGACAAATAGCCTTCAATGCGTCTGACTGATCACGGGATGCGAGTGGCCCGATATTGCCGTAAACCGATCGACGCCAATCTCTCCCCCTGGGTGATGGAGTGCCTCGGTTGTCGATGGCAGAAACAATGAAGCCTTTTTGTGTCATCATTAAGTGCCACATATTACGGGCGTGCCATTTATCAACCACTGTTTGACGAGCGGGTTCACCATAGACATAATTAATAATTGGATATTGCTTGTTTTTATCGAACGCGGGTGGCCTGATTATATATCCATCAAGTCGAAGACCATCTTGTGCTTCAACATTATAGAATTCGTGTTCACCGAGTGCCAAGTTGTCTAACTTTGCTACTAACTCTGCGTTATCTTCAAATACGCGGCGAGTTTTATGGTCGGGTAACGAGATAAGGCTGTAAACCGGCGGTTTAAGAAAACTTGAGTAAGTATGAATTGCCCACTTTGAATCAGATGAGGTCTTGTAATTATTGGTGCCAGAAAATGCTTTAGGTGTCACTTGTTCCATCTGACCACTGCCATCAAGGCGGGTACGATAAAGATAACGTTGGGTCGGGTTTTCAGGTGAAGCGATAAAATATAACCAATTATTGACTTCATCCACAGATATAAATTCGGTCACATCAAAATCACCTGTCGTCAGATCAGTGAGCGACTTTCCGTCACGGGACACTTTATAAATATGTCTCCAACCATTACGTTCACTCTGCCACAGAAAAGCTTCTGAGTTTTCAAGCCAGATGGGGTCGTCAAATAGCTCGAGATAAGTTTCCTCTTTTTCAGTAAATACTGGGGATATATCACCAGTTGTGGCATTTGCATAATAAAGCGTATTGGTATCTTGCTTGCGATTCATTTGCTGAATTAGAATTTGTTCAGGACTATCAGCCCAATCCATGCGCGGAACATACATGTCTTTAGGTATACCCGGTAAAGTGACCCAAATAGTTTTTGCATTGGCAATGGGCACAATACCTATGCGTGGAGCAGAGTTATCTTCGCCAACTTTGGGGTAGGGGATTGCAGTAACTTCAGGGTAAAGCGTATCAGTGTTATTAATGATTAAAAAATCTTTGGCAGCATGTGTATCAAATTGCCAATAGGCAATGCGCTGGCTATCCGGACTCCAGCGAAATCCATCCTGAATACTGAATTCTTCTTCATACGCCCAATCAAAAAGACCGTTTATAATTGATTCGGAAGCATCACTGGTTAGCGCTTTGATACTTCGATCAGTTAAATCTTGTGCATATATATTATTGTTTTTAACGTATGCAAACTGCGAACTATCGGGTGAAAATTTACCGAACATCATTTGACTGGCTGCAGATTGCTCACCACCTAGTTTCCACAAATCCCCCTCTTTAAGGTTCATCACCCAATATTCACCACGCGTTTTATCGCGCCACACGTACTTGGCATTTGTATAGATTAGAAGCAGTTTTTGATCTTTAGACCATTGATAATCATCAATAACTAATGCTTTCGTTTCTCCTTCAGGAGTAAGCTGTTTTAGTGTAATTAAAATAGTGCGTTCTAATGTGGCTGGGTCATATTGTACAATTTCCTCATACACTTTTATGTCATTACCATACTGGTCTTTATCCAAGATCGAATCTGTAAAACCTTGGGCTGTTTCCAAGGCGGTAAAATTTGAACCTGCTTTTTCCCATCGGATCGCTCCAGGACGCTTGGCATTGTATTCATAGTCCTGAAATATTGCCTCGTTAGTAAGATAGGTAACTCCTGCGTTATCTTCAATCGGCTTATCTGATTTAACGCAAGCAACCATAAATAAAGCAACAATAGCTATAGTCATTATTTTGGTAACAGGTAGTGACTTTAATAAATTGAGATCCAGCATTGTGTTTCCTATTTAAACTGGGTTATGTCCACGGCTCTAATTTTTAAGGTTGCTGTGGCCAAGCTAACTTCAAGAAAAAAAGCAATCAAGCCGCCAGTTAAGAAGATCATGCACAGCATAAAACTAACGATAATCGTGGTATCTAAATTTGTGCTTATCAAACCATTGATCATCACTAACATAACGTTGAAACAAGTTACTACTGCTGAAGCAATCAAGAAATTTATTGACCAATTAGCCAACCTCATACGCTTATTTAATGCTTCAATTTCGAGAATCGCTTTATCATTTATACGTTCTGGTTCTTCCCGAGCTAAATTTACAAACCATCTAGCTCTGTCTATTATCCGCGACACGCGACCGGTGGCAACGTTGACCAAATTACCAATACCAACAATAAGAAAAATAGGAGCCAAAGCCAACTGGATAATTTCAACTGCGCTGGGTGTAAGAATTGTTTCCACAGGGGTCTCTTTTTTAAATTTACATAACTTAATATGCTTCAACTGGGTTTCAATTGTAACAAACAAGACGCGTGTAATGTCAAAATTGTGCTGGCGTTTCTGTGCGATTGTATTAATTTTTGGAACTAAAACGTTTTGTAACCCGCTATTTATCCTAACTAGACTTTGTTAAAATCTCGTCAATTTTGAGGCTGAAAAAAGCTAAAACCTAATTACGGATCAAGGCCACTGGCCGTCGAAGTGGTGGAGAGAACAAACTGGTTTTGACGATCTCGTTTGCCACCATTGTGGTCATTTTTCGGATTTGAGTTTTTACACGGCTGGGCACTATAAAAGTCATGCGTGGATGTGGCTAAGATTACAACGAAAATCGAAGATCCATTGGTTTACTAAAGGATACTCAGGCACCTGATTACAAAATTTGACGAGGTCGTTGAGT
>Ga0307488_10001122_pt1 | contig 22484 bp, 22 predicted proteins | sample SB02metaG_FD_202248 | JGI IMG/M metagenome (GOLD analysis project Ga0307488, IMG submission 202248) | Sea-ice brine microbial communities from Beaufort Sea near Barrow, Alaska, United States - SB 0.2 | ecosystem: Environmental > Aquatic > Marine > Coastal | place: USA: Alaska | collected... | reverse complement strand
TAGTTTTATTCCTATCGATAAACTGACTGTTAAAAACACTTAAATAGGAGGCTGCCTTTTTTGTATTGTTGTATGCTAAACTATCTACCCTATTAAAAACTTCATAACAAGCTGCTAAAAAACAATTTAAAGGATTGGTTAGTTTGTCTAATGCATTCACCGCATCTTTTGCATTTGTTTTTTTGGATAATAAAAAAACATCATAGGCATTTCTTAAAGCCATTGTTTTATAATAAAAACCACTATCGTTTATTTGATTGGCAATGATGGATAGATTTAATTTGTTTGCATAACTCAAAACTCGAAACCCATGTACCACCTGAATGTCTTTTTCTACAAAAGGATAATTAAATTCGTTCGCGTACTTTTCTATTAAAAGTTCTTTATGAATCTCTATAGCTGCTATTGAATGCTCTTTTTGAAGTCTTCTGTAATGTTTATGGGCAGGAAAATGATAGTTATTCTTTGATACATTCCCATACCCAAAGGCTCTTAAGATGGTTACGGCTTTTGGATAGTCTTCTTTTGAGAAGATAAAATCAATATCCCCCACCATCCTTTCGGCAATATCATCATAGATTCCTGCTAATAGATTGCCCGTTCCTTTTAAAAATATAGGAGTGATATTATTCTCTAATAATAGGCTGTTTAGTGCTTGTGCTTGTTCAAGGATTTGTGTATTTCGGTCTCTATTTAAATTGGTTATGTGTTTCATGTAGGCAACCAAGTCAACAGGAAGGTATTTTAAAAAATCAGCTCTTTTAAAATTACAATAGATCGCAGGAAAGACATAATGTGCTGTACTCACGTTTACAACATTATCCCAGTCTATAGACTTTAATTTTAATTGCTTTTCTATTTCTTGACTATTCTTTGCTTCCAAAGAAATAGTCAAACATTTGGCAATAAAAAAAAGGGTTTTTTTATAATTCAATTGCTTCTTTTTACTTTAAAAATTATCTGGTGGAATCTGAGTCCTGATTAAAAAGATTTTTTTTCTCTTTTAATTTTTCTAGCGTAAATTTGTCTCGTACAGATTTTGTTTTTAGATAAATATCATTAAAAAGCCTACCAAAAACTTTTACCCTTTCTGTTTTGGTTAGCTTTTCTTGGTTTACCAGTAAATCATCCAATACTTTTTCATAGCGCATTTCCATCTCTTCTTTAATGGAAGGCCCTTCTTTTTTTGCAGGACCTCTTTTAGATTTTTTTCCTGCTTTCTTTGGAGATTTTGGATCGAATGGCATATTAATACTTTTTTTAAAAACTTCGCTTTGGTAAATCTTTAAACCATTTTTCATAAAGTTTTGAAGTAGGAACAAAAATTACCCAAGCAGTCATGAAAATTAATTGTAAATCTAAGAAAAAAGAATTGTTTGATTGATACCACATTTCTAGCTCTCCTTTAAAAGGATAAATTTTTCCTTTATAAAACTCCCAAAGATCACCACCATTATTTTTAACATCAGTTATTAATACTTCTTCATCTCTAAATATAATAGAACCAATTCCTGTTAATCCTGGCTTTACATTATAAATTACTTTTCGAACTTCATTTGGATAAGCTTCAAAACTCACTCTCATGACGGGTCTTGGACCCACAACACTCATATAACCAAAAAAGATATTAAATAACTGGGGGAGTTCATTAATTTTTGATTTCCTAAGAAATCCACCCATGGGAGTAATTCTAGGATCTTTATTCGTAGTCATTATTCCTCCAGGCATATTAGCACTGTTTTTGAGCATGGTTGCAAATTTCCAAATTAAAAATGTTTTATTTTTATAACCTACACGCTCTTGTTTATAAAAAATATAACCTTCACCAGTCAATTTCAATCCGATAATTACTGGGATAAGTAAAGGACTTAAAATTAAAATAGCAATTCCAGACGATAGGACATCAAAAGTTCTTTTTAATAAATAATACATAGGTTACATTTTTTGATCTAACGTTTTACCTGTTTCAATATGATTGAAATTTGGTAAAATTTTATTCATTATTTTTATGATATCTTCTTTGTTATAGGATTCTCTTTTGAAAAGGATTTCAATTTCTTTAATCGTAACTTCCATTTCAGAAAAGGAAGGTTTTAAGGAATTAGTAACAACTCCAATAGATTGGTATAGATTAAAATTTACTTCATCTTCAGAGGTATAAAATTCTTCATATAATTTTTCTCCACTGGTATCTGTTTTGAAAAAATAAACTGGATATGACGAGTTATCAGATAGCTTTAATGCTATTTTTTTAGCCTCTTTTTCACTTTTACAAATTTTTATATCTTTATTTAAATATTTAAAGAAATCCTCTGTTATTGATTTAAAATTGACCAATTGATTTTCATTTAATTTTGGAAAATAAATATCGCCACTATTACCTAATATACAAGTTAATAAACAAATCTCTCCACTTTCTTCAGGAGACACAAAAAATCGCTTTACATCAGATGGACAAGAAATTGGCTGTCTTTGAAGCAATCTTTCTATATAGCCATAGAGTAATGATCCATTTGAAAAAGCTACGTTAGCAAATCTAGCTGTTGTAATTTTCAGATCTTTAGAATAAGACATAATTACATTCTCCATCATTTTTTTTGATCCTCCCATTACATTAACCGGATTAGCAGCTTTATCAGTTGATACACAGAAAAAATGAGAAGGCTTGTTTCGCTTTAAATAATCTAACAATCTTTTAGCATCTAAAACATTATTTTTAATCATAGCCTCAATAGAAAAAGAATCTTTTTCACTCCTAACATGTTTATGCGCTGCAAAGTTTGCTACAATATCAAAAGCTCCATGACTTTTAGCCATTTTATAAAAAACATCAGAATTAAAAGACATTGGATACGTCAAATAAGTTTTTGGAACAATTATATTAGGATCACTCCTTAATGTTCTTGTTAGCTCTGTTAAACCATTTTCATTAGTATCAACAACAATTAATTCAGAAGGATGATACCTAAGTGCTGCCTTAATATAAGAAGACCCTATGGTTCCAGCTCCTCCAATTACTAAAATTGATTTCCCTTTAATTTCTCTGGTTAATTTTTCTTTGTTATTTATTAAATCATTTTCGAAAAAGCTGTTTTCTCTTTTCGTTACATAATTTTTAATAAAATCGGAAATATTTGGTAACATCATAACTTATAAAAACTTTTAATCTCTGAGATAACTTTATATTGATCATCTATTGTTAAATTAGATGAAGATGGAATACTTATGCACTCTTTAAATATTTTATTTGATATATCATTTTCATTGATATACATTAAATCTTTATACATTGGAAGATTATTCATAGGAGTCCAGAACGGTCTGCTTTGTATTTCTTTACTATTCAAATGATTTAGTAAGGCTCTCATTTTTTTTGTTCGGAAAGTGAATAACCAACAATTTGGATCTGAATCAGTGTCATTCTCCTGAAATTTGATATCTCCAACTCCGTGTAATTTACTTCTGTAAAGCGCATCCATTTCTTTTTTTCTTTTCAAAATGCTTTCAAAGTTTTCCATTTGTGCAACCCCAATAGCAGCTAGAACATTTACTAAACGGTAATTAAAGCCTACTTCGTCATGAAAATAATCTAAAGGATCCGTTTTAGCAGTTGTTGTAATGTGCTTTGCTCTGTTGGCAATTTCTTTATCATTTGTCAAAATCATTCCACCACCACCCGTAGATATTATTTTATTACCATTAAAACTTAAAACACCAGTTAAACCAAACGTTCCTGCATGCTTTCCTTTTTTAAAGCTTCCTAGTGCTTCTGTACTGTCTTCAATCAATGGAATGCCATAAGTAGAACTGATCTCTACTAATCTATCAACATCGATAAAGCCTCCTAGGACGTAGACTGGCATTATTGCACCAATTTTTTTACCAGAAGTTATTTCTGTAGTTATCGGTTTCTTATTAATAAATTTGGTAATCGTATTATTTTGTAACCAATTTTGAAGTAAATCAATATCCATTTGCCAAGAGTCTTCACAAACATCTATCAAGGCTATTTGCGCTCCTGAATATGAAATAGCATTTAATGTAGCTACAAAGGTTAAATTTGGTGCTATTACGATGTCATTTGAAGAAACTTCTGCAAGGTTCAAAGAAACTTGAAGTCCAGCTGTTCCATTCATACAAGCTATTGCATGTTTTACACCTGTATAATTTTGAATTGCTTCTTCAAATTTATTGACATATTCTCCAGCCGATGAAATCCAGCCAGTATCTAAACAATCCTTCACATATTGCCATTCATTTCCGTCTATATTTGGTACTGATAATGGAATCATATATTTATTTCTGTTAAATAGTTTACTTTTACTTTTGGTAAATAATCAATATTCAAATTAAAATCTTGTGGGTGAATATTTTGCCCATTATTTATTAAACATATAGTATCCCAATTCAAAGAATTTGGGGCTAAAAAATCTTTTGTAGTGTTATCTGCAATGTAAATTAAATTTTTATTGGGATAAATTCGATCTAATAATTTAAAATTATTTAAATGTGGTTTTTCAAATCCTGTTTCTTCTGAAATAATTATATTTTTTGCTAAATGATTTAAACCTAATGCTTTTATTTTATTTCTCTGAGAAATTGACCTACCATCTGTTATTATTGAAAAATGTATATTATTTCTAAAAATCTTATCTAAAAAAAATGTAGTATCATCAGATAACTTGATTTCAGGGTAATGAAAACGATAAAGTTCTAGATATTTTTCAATTGGAAAACTCTGATCCTGATGTAATTTCGAATTTATAAGATCAAAAAAATTGATTTCATCTTCTACACACTTTTTAATCTTTTTTGAAAGATCTAAGTTATATCTAGAATTAATATAACTATTAATATGAATATAGGCTGATTTAACAAAGTCTATTTCCTTGTAAAGAGTATCATCTAAATCAAAAACAATATGAGTATTATTATTAATCATTTATTACAATTTCATTTTCATAACGAATATTCAAGCAATTATTTTTCCATTTATCAAAATATTCAATTTGTTCATTTAAGATATATTCTCTAATGATAAACTCTGGGAAATTAGCTCCTGCATTCAGTGAGAAAGGATAACCACCTCCAAACCTAGGATTAATCTCAATTCCTATTATTTCTTTAGGGTTCAATTTTTTTGAAAACACTTGCAGTGTTAGGCAGCCAATAGCACCTTCCATAAAGCTGAATCTATCTTTTACAAAATCTAAAACTTCATTCTTTTTTGTTATTCCTTGATTAGACTCGCCTCCTACAACTTTTAGTCTAATTCTGGGAACTACACATTTTAAACTTGAGTTTTTATCATAATATAAGTCAATAGTATACTCATCATAAATAGTATCATCGATATTTTCTAGAATCATCATATTGTTAGACTCAAGATCTGATGGTTTTATTTCTTTAATATTTTCAGCTTTATAAATTCCTTTACTATTACTCCCGTTTAGTGGTTTTAAAAAAACTGGGAATTTCATATTATCTTTATTAAAGATAACTGGAGTCTTTATATTTAAAGAATTAAAGAAAGTATTTGTAGTAATTTTATCTCTCAATATTTCAATTAAATTTAAATCCGATATTAATATATCTATCCCATTAGCTTTAAAAATCGACTTTGATTTTGCTAATAGAATTAGTTCTGTATCTAAAGTAGGTATTAAAATTAAAATTTTATTTTTTAAACATATTGCTAATAAATCCTTAACATAATCGGGGTCATTAAATAATCCAATTTTAAACGAATCATCTGCAAAGTAAGAGGCAGGTGATTTTCGTAAATTTAAATCTGTAATAAATATTTTTGACTCAGTATTTAATTGTTTAGCTGCTATTTTAAAAGCTTTAATTAAAGATACTCTTCTTCCAGCTGAAGTAATTAAAATATTCATTTTTTTATTTTTTTATTTATTAAATCAAAGCTAATATCTATGTTAAAATTTTTAATCATTGATATATAAGAGTTTTGTGTGAAAGACTCGAGATAATTTGAATTTTCTTTAATTTTTTTGATTTCTAAAATCATGTTATCTAAATCTTTTTCTCCATAAAAACATTTACCGACATTAGCATTTTTAATAAAATCAGTTATATCAGTGTTAATATCAGTATTAGAAATAATCGCCAAGTCGAAATATAAATAATCTAATAATCTAGAAGGATAATTAGGAATAGTAAACTCTTCATTTAAAAATATTAACCCTAAATCAGCTTTCTCGAGTTCACTGAAATATGTAGCTTTAGGTAAGTTTGATGAAATATGAGTTTTATTAATATTATTGTTTTTTATAAATTTCTCAAGAAAATTAAACTCAGTTCCAGAACCTATAATTTTGAATGTTATATTTTCTAATAATTCAATTTTTGAAATAAATTTAGAAATCAAAATTGGGTTTTGTGGTATACCTAAATTCCCTCCATAAATTAATTTTAATTCTTTGTAATTTTTTTTTAACTTTTGCTTAGTTGGATATTTTGAAACATCAATAGTATTAGGATTTATTTCCAACTTAAATTTATTAATATAATTATTATTAAAAACATAATCCAAATTTGCTTTAGACATACAACCTATGAAATCCACACTTTTATATAGTTTTGTTTCAATAAACCTCGAGTATAAATAAAATGGACTGTGTTTGCTAATAATTTTTAAATCCAATGCATTTTGAGGAAAAATATCTTTAAGTAATAAATACTTAATTTTAACTCTTTTTTTTGCTATAAATTTTATGAAATTTGTTATAAATATTGGTGGAGTCGTAAATAATCCAATATCATAATCCTCATTAATACAATTTTTATGAAATGCTCTAAGGAATATAAATTCAATAATAAAAGTTGATATTATCTTTTCAACAAAATTTGTTTTCTGAATATTAAGAGATTTTACTTGTATGATTTTAAGTCCATTAGAAATAATAATTCTAGATTTTAATCCAAACCTCCTCTCAATTGGACAAATTATAGTAGCATCATATCCCTCTGAAATAAACTTTGAAATTAAATCTGAATAAATGCCAGACACATTAATATCATCTATTCTTGCGAGAGTTACAAAAAGTATCTTTTTTTTATTCACACCAAACGTTTTTGTTAATATAATCCGTGTATGATACTATTATCCTTAATACTTTATCACTTACATTAGATTTCGAGTAATCTGAAACTGTCATTACAGTGCGTTCGTTTCCTCTTTTTTGATTTGAAATTATTTGCAACCCTTGTAGGATTCGTTCAGGATTAAGGCCAACCATTATTACTGAAGCCTCTTCCATTGCTTCAGGTCTTTCGTGAGCTTCACGAATATTTAAAGCGGGGAAATTCATAATAGAGGATTCTTCCGAAATAGTACCACTATCAGACAATACTGCTTTAGAGTATTTTTGCAGATGATTATAATCGTGAAAACCCATTGGCTTCATAAGTTGGATTAGTTTATTAAACTTAACTCCAGTGTCATTAATCTTATTTCGCGTTCTAGGGTGAGTCGATATTATTATTGGTAGTTTATAAGTTATAGCTATTAGGTTTAAGCTTTCAACCAAATTTATAAAATTTGAGGAATTAATATTTTCTTCACGGTGAGCTGAAACTAAAAAATAACCTTCTTTTTTTAATTTTAGTTTTTCAAGAATATTAGAATTTTCAATTTTATGCTTGTATTTTTCTATAACCTCAAAGATTGGAGATCCTGTTTTTATTATTCTATCAGCTGGTAAACCCTCTTTTAATAAATATTCACGAGCAATATCGCTGTAAGTAAGGTTTATATCTGAAATATGATCAACTATCTTTCTATTCGTCTCTTCAGGAACTCTTTGGTCATAACAACGGTTTCCAGCCTCCATATGAAATATTGGAATTTTTCTTTTCTTGGCAGCGATAGCACAAAGGCAAGAATTAGTATCTCCCAAAACTAAAAAAGCATCTGGATTTGTTTCTTCTAAAACAGGATCAATATTAATTAATATTTGACCAGATGTTACAGTTGCATTACTACCAGCTGCGTTCAAAAAATAATCAGGTTTTCGTAGACCTAAATCTTTAAAAAAAACTTCGTTTAATTCATAATCATAATTCTGCCCGGTATGAACAAGTATGTGTTCAATACTCTCTGAATCGTCTAGTTTTAATAAAACTTGAGAGAGCCTTATAATTTCGGGGCGTGTACCCACGACTGTTAAAACTTTTAATTTTTTCATGTTATTAGGTTTAATTGAAAACTTTAAACTTCTTCAAAAAAAGTATCTGCATCTTCTAAATTGTAAGGTTCGTTAATCCAAAAATTAGTGTACAAAACGTCTTCTCCAATATTTTTAATATTATGGGTATACCAAATTGGCATATCTACAAAGGCTGGATCATCACCATTAAGATAAAAATCTAACACCTCATCTGATCCAATTTTCCTTAATTGAATTAAAGCTTTTCCCTTAATAACTGCAAAACGTTCAATTTTTCGCGTATGAAAATGATTTCCTCTTGTAATTCCTGGTGATGTAGTCGAAAAAGAAACCTGACCTCCAATACCCAAACGAATTATCTCCACAAAAGAACCTCTTGGATCTATATGTTGATTAAGTTTAACTGGAAAATGATTAGAAATATCTATGTAACTCCTAAAAGTGTTAAATAAATTTAACTCAAATGTGCTATTTAGCTCAGGAATTTCATCTTTATCCTGATAAATTTCTTTATATTTTTTTAATAAAAATAATAATTTAGATACTTTACATGTTGAGGTATGTGGCACGTAGTATAACAATTCATTTTTCTTTTCAATTGCTGTATTTAAAATCTCAGACACTAATTCTCCAACATAAATTAATTTTAATTCACCGTCAATCTCAATTTTAGGTAATTCTCCATGAGAAACTTGATGAGAAAAAGTAGCTACCACAGAATTATAATACGGGTTACCAAATGGCCCAAACACGTTAGGTATAATAAGGCCTGTTATGGACCCTCCATTTGAAGAAGCCCATTTCTGCAGTAAAATTCTACCCTCTTTTTTTGATTTCCCATAAGGGTTATCTAGATTTTCCTGGGATGATGAAGAAAAAATAATATGTGCTTTACTTGAAGTTCTTTCTAAAGAGTCAATTAATTTTTGAACTAATTCAATATTTGTGTTATAAATTACTGCTGGATCATTATGCCTATTCATAGCCGCTAAATGCACAATAACATCACATTGTGTCACAAAATTATCCATCAAATCTTTATTACTAAAAAAACTTATATCATAATTTACACAAGAATAATCATTAGGTAATAATTTTAAGGTATTGTTTAAATGTGTCCCAACAAATCCTTCTTGACCTGTTATCCCAATTTTAATCATATTAACTATAGTTTTTAAAATTATATTAAAACTCAATTACAAAAGTAATTCAAATCATAACGATGTTCGTCTTCAATTTCATCAATGGAATAGTCTGCCATTACTAATAATTTAGAATTGTTTTCAATTGACTGAATGCTAGTTACATATCCTTGAGGTATATGTAACACATCTAGTGTTTTTGCCTCTAACTTTATTTCCTGATAAACTAAACTTTTTGATGGTGTATTCCAATCATCAATTTCTATTAATTTAATTCTAAAACTGCCTTGTACGGCACTAAACCAACGTTGTTCAATTTTGTGACCTTGCCAACCTCTAAAAATCTTAGTGCTACTGTTTTCAATGATATATATGCGCTTTATAGCACTAGCATTAAAAAGATTATTATAATTAAGGATACCACGGTGGTCAGTATATGAGTTTCCTTTGATTATTTTTGGTGAACACATAGTTATTGAGATATTACTTTTTTACCGCCTGCTGAACAAAGTCTAATTTTATTAGCAATTGTTTTATTCCTTCTGTGTCTTTTTGTACAGTATTATGAGAATTATAATCTTCTATACTAGATAACTCTTTCTCTCCTTTAGAAAAATAACTTGAGTAATTCAAACTTCTATTATCAGCAGGAATACGGAAAAAATCTCCCATATCTTCCGCCTTCATCATCTCCTCACGTGTGCACAAAGTTTCGTATAACTTTTCTCCATGTCTAGTTCCGATAATTTTTATATTGTTATTTAAACCTAACATTTCTTTTAAAGACTGAGCTAAATCTCCAATGTTACTTGCTGGTGCTTTATTAACAAATAAGTCACCAGGATTACCATTTTCAAAAGCAAACAAAACCAATTCAACTGCCTCGTCTAAAGACATTAAAAAACGTGTCATGTTTGGATCGGTAATTGTTAAATCATTTCCTTGTTTTAATTGATCAATAAACAATGGTATAACAGAGCCTCTAGACCCCATTACATTTCCATAGCGAGTCAAACATACAGTTGTGTCTGTTAAATTGCGTGAAGCTGCAATTGCAACCTTCTCCATTAAAGCTTTTGAGATTCCCATTGCATTAATTGGATAAGCTGCTTTATCAGTACTCAAACAAATAACCTTTTTAACTTTATTAACTCCAGCTGCATCGATTACATTTTGTGTACCAAAAACATTTGTTTTAGCAGCTTCTAGAGGAAAAAACTCACAAGAGGGAACTTGTTTAAGAGCAGCAGCGTGAAAGACATAATCTACACCTCTCATTGCTTTTTCTATACTATTATAATCACGCACATCCCCTATATAAAATTTAAGCTTTTCGTTCTTTAAACAAGTACGCATATCATCTTGCTTCTTTTCATCTCTTGAAAATATACGAATTTCTTTAAAATGATCTGTATGTAGGAAACGGTTTAATACAGCGTTCCCGAAAGAACCTGTTCCTCCTGATATTAAAAGTATTTTATTTTTCAACATTTTATTTAAATAAGTTTATATATTGTTTTTTTAAATCCTCTAAATTTATTTTTTTTCTTGCATAACTTAAGGCATTACAACTAATTTCATCATATTCATCTTGGTTGAACTCATGTAATTTACTTATGATACTGACAAATGCAGCTTTATTAGCTAAAGGTAGTGCAAAAACACCATTTTTAAAACCTTCTTCCCATGGTGTATGCTCACTTATAACTATTGGCAGGCCATTTGCGAGAGACTCATAAATAACATGTCCAAAATTTTCACCTAAAGTTGGAAAAAATAAATAATGGCAACTTCTTAAAAAAGGGTCAATTTTATGATTTGGAATAGGGCCAAGAACATTTACACATATATTTTCGGGTAATTTTTTGAGTTCATGTTTACATTTATTCCAATAATCTTTGTCTTCAAAAGGACCGATAATTATAAATTCAATTGACCCTTTAACTCTGGCTTCTTTTAAACATTCTATAGCAAATAGTAAATTTTTTTTTGGTGAAATTCTTGAAATAAAAACAAATTTTGAAATCAATGGGTTTTTATTTGTTTTATCTCTTTTGAGTTGGACTAACTTTGGAATATTGTTGGCTGTAATAATTTGTTTATTTTTAATTTGTTTCTCAATCAGTTCTTTTTCTTTTTTAGTAGTTGCCTGAAAAATGATCTTGGAATTAGAAATTATATTGAAAAAATTAATAAATAAATATTTTTTAATAGACTTTATAGAAAGTGCACCGTTATCAAATTCCCCTCTCGGTGCTAAAATAATTTTACAGTTATAAAAAAAACTATAAAACATAGCTTGAAATAAATTGGTTCGAGTCCCAACCGAAAAAAAACTATTAAGATATATGAAATTTGGCTTTATTATGAATAATTGAATCCATGTAAAAAAATAATATCTAAAACTGTTTACATATCTTATTTGTGAATTATTATTTTGAGTTATCCATTTATTTATTTTCAAATTATAAGGATTCAATTTTTGATTTAAATCAAAATTCTTGGTTAAAACAAAAAATTGAAAATTATTAGACAATAGGTTGGTTAAATTAAAAACACTTTGGATAGGTCCACCTCCAAGGAAACCAGGTTTATAATATTCTGAACATATAAAAACTTTCTGTTTCATTCTTTTAATCTACTTGATTATTGAAAATTTCTTTAATATTTAAATTTTTGACTTCATTTTAAATATTGATTTTAACTTCTAATTAACAAATCCTTTAGTTCTGTTAAAATATGCAAAACTCTCCTTTTCCAATTCTTTAATTTTGATGGCTGGAACACCTCCATACAAAGAACATTCAGTCTTTAAATTTTTATTTAACAAGGATTTTGCTCCTAGTACACTAAAGTCTGGTAAACTAGAACCGGCAAGTATAGTAACATTTGTACCAATAAAACAGTATGAACCAAATTTGACAGGTTTACAGTCTTGAATATTTTTTGAAAGATCGATCGAATGTGTTAAAATTTGTGATCTTATTCCTGCAAAAGTTGTAAACTCACCAAATGTCACGCCTGCAGTACAGTCGATAAAATGGCGAGAAGTTATTGCGGAATGAGCTCCTATAGTTAGCTGACTCTGACGGTTTGTAAGGTGTAAGTAATGAGATTTATTATTTTGAGGACAACCAGTAATATAATTAAGTGCCCCTAATCTTGCATTCTCATGCAACTTAACAGAACCAATATTTTTACAAAATGTGAGATTTCCAATCAACGAATTCTTACCCATAAATAGTTTATCTGCCAATATAATAGACTTACCAATAATAGCAGTTTTATGTATATTGAACTTAAATAATTTTATTAAAACAAATCTTCTTACCTTCCATGGCAAAAAGATTATTAATAATTGTAATATTAATTTCATGTCTAATAATTTTTTATATTCTTATTGAAGTACCTTCTGGAATCAATAAAAGATTTGATATAATTTCCATTTAATAATTTTATTAATTGTTGAAAATAAACGCCGAAATTATTATATTCTACATTATTTTTCAATCGAATTTTTCTTGATTCACTCTTAAAACTATTTGATTGATTAGTGCTAAACGCATGTGAAGTTTTAGAATCTTCATGAACTCTAAAACCCCAAAAATATTGTTTTATTTTTACAAATTTAAATCCATTTGCTTTAAATCTTAACCATAAATCAGTGTCCATTCCAAAGTGTAAAGATTCATCAAAACCACCAACTTTATCAAATATTTTTTTTGAAAAAATTGAAGTAGGTCCATAAATATTAATAGGCCCGTTTTTAAATGCTAAATTATTCCAATTAGGACCATTTGTACACTTTTTAATAAAGCCTTCAACATCATAATATATTGTGTTACCAGAAATCCAATCAGTATCTATATTTTTCTCCAAAAAATTATTAACAATAGATAATGAATTTTTTAATAAGACGTCATCTGCGTTTAACCAAAACAAATATTTTCCTTTAGCTTTTCTAAATCCCTTGTTAAAAGCTTCACTTTGACCTGAGTCTGGCTCTGAAACCCACCAGGCGATATTATCCGAATATTTTTTTATTACTTCAACACTATTATCGTTACTTTCAGCATCAATTACAATTAACTCAAAGTTATTAAACCCCTGATTAACAACAGAAAGTATCGCTTGTTCAATAAATTTACCGTGGTTATAATTTGCTATAACAATCGTGAATAATGGATTTTTTCTCATAATTTTTCGAGTAATAAATTTTTATGTTTTTCATTATAAATAATCAACATGGCAGCAAATAATGGGAATGTGGTTCGCAAGAGACCGAACGGAGAGAATAACACAGCCCAGAACATATCTGCAGTCAAGACCGTAATTATTGGAAATACAGATGAATCAAACGAACTCTTAAATATTTTAAAATAAATTTTAAATAAATTTATAAACAAGTATAATATTGATAAAAACCCAAAAAACCCAGCGTACAACCATGAACCTAATAACACAGAATGACTTGGTATAAATCCTTTTTCTTCATTACGATCTCTTCCCGTTATTTGCTTAATCAAATATGCATATTTACCTCCTTTATCCTTTGCCCAAGATCCATGGCCAAGAACTGGTTTTTCTTGAATTGCAATGATTGCAATAAATGTTTCTAGTCTACCTTTATACAATAATTCAAATGGATTGTAAGGGTTATCCATGGAGCTAATTTGCATTTTTGCATTACGACCTCCAAAACCATTGTTAATTACTGAATTTACATAAAAGACATAACTAGAATAAAAAAATACAGAAGATATAACACCTATAATTAAAATATTTTTTTTTGAAAATCTTACTTTTCTAATTTTAGTAAACATTAAAAAAGATGCTATAAGAAAAATTAACCCATTGGATCTTGCATCCAAAATAAAACAAATCAATGCATATGTTAAAAACAAAATAGGTACTAATGACTTAGTTCTTTTCACATAAAAAAAATAACTGATCAACAAAACAAAAAGGTTTAAAAAACTAACAAATCTTACTTTAAAAAAATTAGAATTTTCTTCTAAAAGACCTATATCTAATTCTGTACTTCCAAAAATTAACTCTATTAGAAACGAACAAAATAAAAGTGGTATAATTGCTTTTGGGTTATTTCCAATATTTTTGACTAAAAACACTACAGAAACAAAAGAAAAAAAAATTACAGCCCAACCTCTTAAGAAATCACTTGAAGAAGTTTGATTGAATAGATCACTAATGATTTGAAAAAACAATAAAATGGATAAGCCCTTTAAAACAATTTTTAAACCTTTATATTTTTTAAGGAATATATTTAATCGGAAAAACGGAAAAGTAGCTAAAGCTATTATTTCAGAAAAAATTAATCTACCAACAAAATCAATAAATATTTTACGAGTAAGCGAATATAAAATTAGTAGCATGGTACTCTTATATTTACCTGATTTATTTCTAACCATTAATTATGATTTTTTCATATAATAAATTTACATTTTCACCATAGATATCCCAAGTATGTCCGTTTTTTATCGTAAAAGCGGCATTCAATCCTATCTTTTCTCTTAATGATTCATCATCTATTAATTTAATCAAAGCTTTAAAAATTGCCGCACTTGAATCATCTTCTATGATTAATCCATTAACGCCGTCAATTATAGGTGCTCCACTTTGTTCTGTTGCAATTACAGGCATTCCAGCGGACATTGCTTCTTTCAAAGCCTGTGACGACCCTTCGCAATATGACGGAAAAATATAAATATCAGAATCTTTTAAGAACGATTTCAATTTGTCCTGGGTTACATGTCCATGCAATTTTATAGAACCAGCTTCTATTAAATTATTTGGAATAATTAATTCTTTACTTATACTACCGATTAAATGGAGCTCAAAAATTATATTTTTCTCATATAATAATTCTGCTGTTTCTATAAGTAAATCTATCCCTTTCCATTTATTTAAAACACCTGTGTAGAGAAGTTTATATTTTATTTTCACCTCATAGTTCGATTTTAAACTAAAAAAATCCTTTCTGATACCCAGTGGAATAACAAATATTCTTTCTTTTTTAAAACCATATTTGATAAAACTTTTTTTAACATAATCTGAATTAACTAATAAATAATCTGATGCTATACAGTCGTCAATAACTAGTTTCCATAAACCTTTATGTGGTTCTACCGGTATTTTGTTTGGTTTATATATCTTTAATAATTGATTATAAATTTCTAATGGATGTGCAGCACTATGATCAACTAAAACAACCATTCCCTTTTTTTTAGCCTTTTCAATTGCCCCAAAACCAGCTCCACTGCGAACATGAAAAATGTCTGAATTTTTAATATACTTTTTAGTACTAAGTCCAAAAATCTTCCATCCGATTAGTGCTGCTTGACTTTTTTTAATAAAATGAAATTTTGAAAATATAAATAATAATTGAAGAATAAATTCAGCTATGGAATTTCCAGATAACTCGTCTTTATTTAGTTCTTTAGGGCTCCTTTTTCGCAAACCATAAGCTAGATTAGTACGACCTACAAGACCTCCAATAAAGTTTAATAAAGCATCTGAAAGATAGGCCGGTGGAACCCAACCTGTAATAACATTAACTTTTACGCCTGCCTTTTTAATAGCCTTAGCACTCTCAATAAGATGCAATCGGCCTTGGCCAGTAGATATAATCACTTTCATAAATTTAACTTTTAATGATTTTAATTTCTTTTAAGAAAACACAAAAGTCCTTATCTACTAAAAAGAGAATAGCAAAATAAATAACAGGAGACATAACTCCATTAATTAATAACTTTATTATATCGTTCAAATTAAACTGATGAGTGATAAAATAACAAGTTCCAAAAATCAGAATGCTTAATGAAAAATATTTTAGTATCGGATGAAATAGTTCTGAAAATCTAATATTATAATATCTAAAAGAAAAAAACAACAGTATAGGACCTGATACAATTAAATAGATAGAAACTGCTAAAGCTAAACCTTCTTTTCCCTCTGTGAAACTAAGAGGTAAAATTAAAAAAAGAAAAAATAATAAAGATAATAGAGAGTAAAAAGCTTGTGTTTTATATTTAGACTTTATTCTTAATGCTGTTGCCCATAGTGAAGAGGCCACGCTAAATCCAATACCAAGTGACAATATTTGAACTAATAATATTGTGTCTGTCCATTTATTATTAAAGAAAATAGAAATCAATGAATCTGCAATGGAAGCTTGCCATAGAGCAAAAGGCATTCCAAATAAAGCGTAAATTCCTGTAACTTTAAGTAAAATTATTTTGATTTTTTCAATTTCATTTTTGGGAATTTTCATTAGAGTTGGAAATAAAATAGGAGATAATGAATTCACTAACAGACCTACTGCTTGAACACTTAAACTGTAAGCCATGAAATATATCCCTACGTCAGTCTGACTAACAAATAGTGCCAATATTAAATAATCAGAGTGTCTTATTATAGTCTGGAATATGCTGTGAAAAAAACCATAAATACTATTTCCAAATAGATATAAATAATGATTTAAATTGAACTTGAATCTATGAGAACAATTAGCTTCTTTAGAAAGCCAAAAATACCTCAAAATAGAACTTATTACTGGACCAAAAACAAAACTATAAACACCATATCCTAATAGAACGAATACTATAATTAAGCCTTGGGAAATAAAAAATTCAGTAAATTTAATTATTGATAACTCTTTAAATTTCAAATCTATCCTTAATTTTGAATCTGGGACAACTGAGAGCGTATTAAAGGGTATTGATAAACTGAAAATTAAAATAAGATTTGTAATATCGTTGTCTTCATAAATATAGCCAACTATAAAGGAGAAAATTACAGCAATAGTTATCGCAATAAATGCAACAACACTAGATATTGATTTGGCAAGGTTATAAATATGATAAAACATTTTACCTCTACTAACCAATACATCAGTTAAGCCAAAATTTTGAATAACAATAATGATACTGGTAATAGAAAATACAATGGAAATCTTTCCGAAATCTTCTGGTAATAATAGCCAAGCTAAAATCAATTGTGCTAAAAGTGAAATTAACTTTGAGCCCATTGTCTGAATTCCTGTCCATAAAAAGCCGGAAATGATACTACTTTTTATTTTACTCAAAATTATTCTTTATAAAATTTAATGCCTAATTTCTTTCCATATTTAACGAAAAAATACTCAGCAAATCTTCCTTGATTTTCATTTAACTTACCGTTAATCATAACATTACACTCTATGTTTCTATCGTAATTCTTAGCAAAGAAAAAAGCAGAACTACCCGTACCATAAATATGTTTAATTCTATTGCTTCGTATAACATCTTCAGCGGTGATATAATTTTTTATAGGCTTCACTAAGCCATTAATATTTATTACTTTTTCTTTTGATGTAGCGCAATAATTAGTTTTTATATTGAAAAATGAAATTAAACTTTCAGTGGTTTCACCAAAGCCAGGTAAAATAAGTGTATCTATTTTATTATCATTTAATTCATTTGACAAGAAGGAGTTCAATACCTTTTTTTTCGTTTGTTTTGGTGGTAATGAGACCTTACTCAAACAAGATTTTAATGGATAAAGCTGGAAAAAACAAAAATCTGCAATAGCTTTCTTATACTCAAAATATGAATAAACTGATTTTAAAAACCCAAACACTCCTTTAACCTTAACACTTAATAAAAAACCACTTAATGAAAAGCAATCATTAACTCCATCTGAAAAATGTATGGTTATATACCCTAAAGATTTTAATTTTGGTATTATTTTGTAAAAGACTCGGTGATTCCCAAGAGGCAAACCTACATGTTTACAATCCCTAATTTCAGTAATTTGAGTTAAAAGATCTTTCTTTGTAAAATTTTTCTTTGTAAAATTTTTAAAATTTAAAGTCAAATTATCTAAATCCTTCCATTTCCTAACCTCTCGTTCCGATATTCGTTTATTTTCTTCAAATAGAAATACCCATAATGTTGTTGGTTGAAAATATTCAATGGCTGCGATAAGTTCTGATTTGTCTGTTGGTTTTTTTAAAAAAACAATCATTTATAAAATAGTATTATTTTTTTTCTTAAACATGAATTCTGCAAAATCAAAGTCAACTTGAGTATCTATATCTATAGATTCTTCTTGCGAAACTTTCATAAAGTAAGGTTTCGAACATATAAAATTCTTAGCCTCTAACATTGCCTCTCTATTTACTATGACTAGTCCAAATGTTGGGGATAAGTATTCAGGTAAATTTTGGGAATTAGGTGCATTTTTAGGGTCATAATTTAATGCTTTTCCTTCATGCCATAAAAACTCTTTTATAACTTTAACAGACATTAAACTATTGCAATCATTAGAATAAAATTCAGAGATCGCTCTATTATACGACTCCGCAAAAATAAGTGGAGCTGTTACTTGAGCGATCATAATATTTTCAGCTTCGGTAACCTTTGCTAAATACTCATGATATTCACTATTACTGCATTCAGAGCTTGCATAATAAGGTTCCCTGTAGTGATAGCTAACTCCCATATTTTTTGCTATCTCAATGGCATATTCACTATCGGTATTTACTATAATTTCATCAACTTGTGTTAATTGCTTAATTTGTTCAATTTTATGTTCAAATAAACTTTTTGATGCAAATAGTTTAAAATTTTTATCTTTAACCCTCTGAGACCCAGCTCTCATTGGTATTACGACAACTAATTTTTTCATTGTTCAATAGATTTTACAAATTCATTTATTCCTTTTTTTAGTGAAAAGGTAGTATCCCAACCTAAATTTTTTAATTTTTGATTTGATCCGGTTATCAATACTTGATCACCAACATAGCCATCAATTTCTTTAATAGTTAACTCTTTATCAAGTCTTTTGCCAATTTCATTAATAATAATTTCAGGTGTGAGACGTTCATTACAAGTAACATTATAAATTTCATTGTCAGTAGATGCATTAAAAGATAGCATTAATGCTCTAACTACATCATTAACATGAATCAGTTCTCTTACTCTATTTTTGGAGCCCGTAATTTTAACAGTATTACTTGTCAATGCTTGATCTAAGTATATACTAAGAATACCTTGATGTTTATTACTTAAATCTTGTCCGGCTCCATAGGTTGCAAATAATCTAAAAATAGTATAAGGAATATTGTTATGCTCTTTTAATAATTTTACATAATACTCAGCACTTAATTTACTAGAACCGTAAAATGATATTGGATTAACTACCCCATCTTCAGTTGCGTTTTCTATATTACCATAAACAGCCATGGTACTTGTATAAATTAGTTTTTTGACTTTAAGCATTTGTGCTAACTTAACAATATGCATAGTTCCAACCGAATTCCACATTGCATCTTCATATGAGTTATTTAAACTGAAATAGCCTCCCGATTGAGCTGCAATATGAAATATAATATCAACCTTACCGTAGTTAAAATCTAAAACTTTAGGATTACTAATATCTCCTTTTATAAATTCTACTTCGAAGGAAGGTTCTTTTTTGTCTAAAACTACTATATTATGGCCTTGTAATCTTAAAAGAACTATTAATCTACCACCTATAAAACCACTACCACCGGTTACTAATATTCTCATATTTTTTTATTAATTACTACAATTGATTGTTTTTAAAATAAAGGGCTAATATCACTTAATTTCTCAAGGGAGGGATTATTATACGCTAAAAAATAAATTTCATTGTCTCTGGCTGCTTCAAAATCATTAATTGAATCTCCAATCAGTAAAGTTTCTTCCATATTGTAATTATTTGTTTTTAACAAAGAACTAACTAGTTCCTTTTTTGGTGTTGGCGAACCATGAATACTCTGAAAATAATGAGCAATATTTAATTGTTCGCATAAAAAACGAAGTTCATTTTGATCTGAACCTGATACAATGTGAAATTTATATTTTCTGTGATTCTGCTTTATAAAGTCTAAAGCATCAAGTATTAAATTTTCAGGATTGGTTAATTCATTTTTCATTAATACAGAAAAATTATTGGCATACTTTAAAACATCTTCATCTGATATTTTTTTATTCAATATTTCCTCAAAAAAAAACCTAATTTTCACATAACGAGATAATCCTCCATTTTTCTTATGATAATCCAACAACAACTCTACTTTTTCAGTTTCAAATGATTTAAAAATTTCTCTAAACCCCCAGTTTCTAACTTCCATCGAATCTAAAATAACGCCATCAAAATCCCAAAGAATAGTATTTATCATTTTTTATTTATTTATTTATTTTCCCACCTTTTAACACTTTTAATAGAACAATCCAGTAAAATTCCATAATCTACCGAATATGAAACATAGTTTATGCCTTTATTTTTCCATTCAGTAGCCATTTCCATGCTATCACAAAAAACTCCAACTTTAACACTTTTAATTTTAGCTTTTTTAACAATTAAATCAATAGCCTTAAGCACCTTTTCGTTCATAATATCTCCAGGAACCCCAAGAGCTTGTGACAAGTCATAAGGTCCTATAAATAAAACATCTATTCCTTTAACTTCTAAAATTTCATCAATGTTATTTAATCCTTCCTCACCCTCAACTTGAATCAATATAAGCGCTTTATTTGCTTGATTGAAATACCTTTTTTTTTCTAATCCACTAAATTCAGCTGCTCTGACAAATTTACATACACCTCTTTCACCTTCAGGGTGAAATTTAGCTACCTTAATAACATTTTCTACCTGTATTTTTGAATTAATATTAGGCACTTGAATGCCATAAGCTCCAATGTCTAACGCCTTAGACACATGTTCTGCCTCCCCATTTGGAACTCTAACTATAGGGATTATATTAGATAATTCGGCTGCTCTTATATGATTTTTTAACGTCTCATAATTTGTATAACCGTGTTCATTATCCAATATGATAAAGTCAAACCCAGCTAATCCAAGTATTTCTATAATAGAACTATCTGTTGTTTTTGAAAAAACACCAAATACATTTCCTGCTAACTTTTTCTTAAAGTTATTTAATAAATTTAAATTCATAATTAAATAAGCTTATATATGGTTTGAATCTTAACTTTATATTTTGTTTCTGTGAGTGATAGTAAATCAAAATGAGTTTCTTTAAATTTTTCAATTAAATCGTTATTCTCATTTGCTAATTCAAACTCCTTACCCGAAACATTTTCTGAATAACCATCAAAACCGACTAGATAAACTTCTTTAGCTCCAATTTGAATAGATGTTTGTAATGCTAAGGCAAAATGAGAATCAAAATATTTATCCGTAAAATCCATTTTTCTCAGTTCAAAAGTTTTAGCTTCCAAGTCTTCTGGAATGTAGGTCCCCATTTCTCTCGGAAATGCTGGCAGAACACATTTATAAACTTTCTTACTTAATTCTCCCTCAAAAACCTTGTTTAATCGGTAACCTTCATTTCCTACCAAGCAAAAAAATTGTTTTATTGGAACTCTGTTATAATAATTTGCATTTTTAGAACTTGAGTGAATTATACATACATCTTTGGTGTTCAATTTAATATACTCTAGTATAGCTTGTGCATGAATTTTAGCACTATCTCCTCCTCCAATTATTATTGCCTTTCTAATTGGTTGCTCCTCTAAAAATTCAGGCATTTTTATATTATCTGAAACTTTCTCCTTCCTATTATTTAATGCTTGTATTATGCTATTCAAAGAATAAGCTCTTTTTGATACCCAGTCCATAACTTCTTTTTGGGGTAAAGAATGAGCTCCTGAGAACATATAAGGCAAGCTTGATCCCCAATCATAATTTTTCTTTAACTCTTCAAAACTTGAAACTATCCCTCCAAGTTTATTAAAGTTTAATTCAATTTCACCTTGACTTTCTAAGTACGTTAGTAATAATTCTGTTTTTAAATTACCTGCGCCTCTACCCATTCCTGTAATAGTCGCATCAACAACCTCGCAACCCTCTTCTATAGCTGTAATGGTATTTATTAAACCCATATGAAGATTATCGTGACCATGAAACCCTAAAGGAACATTAGTTTTAGATTTTACTAAATGTATTATTTGTTTAACTTCATTTGGTAAAATTCCACCAAAAGAATCTACCATATAAAAATAGTCTAATGTATCATCCAAACCCTCTAATAAATTTAAAAATGATGGATCATTTTTCCAATTAGACATATACATAACATTAAAAGCAACTTCAAAACCAAGAC
>Ga0307488_10001121_pt1 | contig 22487 bp, 11 predicted proteins | sample SB02metaG_FD_202248 | JGI IMG/M metagenome (GOLD analysis project Ga0307488, IMG submission 202248) | Sea-ice brine microbial communities from Beaufort Sea near Barrow, Alaska, United States - SB 0.2 | ecosystem: Environmental > Aquatic > Marine > Coastal | place: USA: Alaska | collected... | reverse complement strand
CTAGCTCCAAGGATACTTATCTTGTCGATCATGTTTTCTTGTAGAGTTATAACCATCTTTTCTAATTCATCTTTCTGATTTACTAGATGATCATTAGCCGTTTGTAAGGAATCTACTTTCTTAGTCAAAGCGTCTACTTCGTCTGGATTACGGCCTATTATAGTGTATATTACAACTGATAAACTACCAACCACCATTCCTGTTACTGTCACAAAAATGTCTTTGTTGACTGGAGGGATTTCGTTAAAACTTAGAAATAAAAGTAAAAATATAATTAGAATAAAAATACCGGCAGCACCGGAGTAGTGTCTTAAATCATTTTTCGCCTTCTCTGTCATTTAACTTCTTTTTTTTGTTTGTTAATAATTGCTTCTACTCTATCACTTTCTAACCTAAGAGCTCTTATTTCTTTTTTAGTAAGCCCTAGTTTTTCTAATGCCTGTATTTGATCTTTTTTGTTTAAACCAAATAAGCTATCTTTTTTTGAAACTTTTATCTGTTTTATGCTTTTAGGATTTAATATAGCATTAACTCTATCTTCTTCTAGTTTTAAAAGCTTTATTTGTTTTTTACTTATACCTAGATTAGTTAAAGAATCTATTTGTTGTTTTTTAGTAAGATCGTAAAGCTTATCCATATCTGTTTTAGGTGGAGTAACTTTACCTCCTTTTTTATCTATACCTAATTCCCATGCTGACCATCCTAACGCAAGAGCTACTCTTTTGTAGTATTCTATATCTTCGTTACCAGCGTCAACTATATTAGTTATTTTCTTTACAGCTCTATCAAGCGGCACGTTTGTTGCTGCTGATATAACATTAGCACTCGCTAAGTAAGCTGGATTATCTATAGACCAACCTCTAGTTCTCATTTCTTCTTGATTCCAAGAGAAAGATCTACCTGCTGACTGCAGTTTACCAACTTTAGATGATATAGGTGGAGATATTTGTAATACTCCTTTAACTACTGCATCTTGATATTTAGGTGACTTCTTGTCAGCTTCTTTGGCCAATCTTATAGCTGTATTCTTAACTACAGAAACTACAGCACCACCAACTCCAATACCACGTAATATACTATCGGACATTCCGTTTACAATATTGAAATACTTTTCGTTTTTCTTTTCCTCTTCTTCATCGTCATCAAATGCAATTGCAAATAAAGCTTGTTGTAAAGCAGAGAATAAAAGGTTTTGTGCGACTCCGTAGTATATGATCTTAGATATGTTTGTTTTAGCATCTCCTCGGCCATTCTTAAGGTCACTAGCAGCTTTTTTAATTAGTCGTGCATATTGTGCTGGCGTGTTAGCAAAAGCTAATACTACGCGCCCTAATGGACCAGCTTGTTGTTGACTAATTTTATCAGGTCTACTTGATTGTTGAGACTCTTCAGCAATCTCTCTAAAGTCTCTGAAAGCTACTTCTTCAGCTTCAGTCTCTGTTAAACCTTCTTTCTGTAAAGCTTTAATTCTATTTCTATAAAACGATGCTCCACCTGATGCAATCGCAAAACTATCTGCTAATTGTGTAGGTAAGAAACCAGCTTTTAGTATTCCAGCAATAACGTTTCTAGCGCTGTTTCCAGGACCTTTAGCCATGTCAGCAATATCAGCTTCATTTACATTGAGTTTCAAGCCGCTACGTCTATCCAGTAAAAAAGGCGAATTAAATAGCTTTTTAAAATCTTTCCAGTATTGAGGTTGGTTAGCAAATGCAGCACCAGCTTTCAACACGTTGTTATCACTGAAGTTTATAAAGTTTACAGCAGATATAGTTTGAAGTACAGCTGATCTAGTGTTAAAGAACATAATAGCACCAACAGAGTTAGTTAACCAGTCTGTAAATCTAGCAGCTAATCTATCGGATCCAGAGCTAGTATTTCTACCAGTTTCCATACGTTTAAGCATGTCAACCATAGCTTCTCTATAGTTAGCACCGTAAGCAGCTTCAAGCTTATTAAGGTTTGCTTCAGAGAATATTTGATCTACATTTTGCTGCCACACCTCAAGATATTTAGATCTTTTAGTGGTATTTAAAGCTTTTATAAAGTCTGTATCAATTGTTCCAGCAACCCAACCAGCATCAGGAGCAGCATAAGCGTCTCCTTTATTTATAGCGATTAGTTCACCAGCGAAACTTTTTAAATTTTCATCAGTCTCAATAAACTCAACTAAAGCTTGTTGATCTTTTTGAGATAATCCAGGTATCTCCATACCTTGTTTATCCCATATATAAGCTCTAACAGCTTGTTCCTTAGTGAAGTTACTATCTTTTATTTTTTTGCGTAGATTTTTAGGCACAATCTTCAAAGCTTTTTTAAGTCCTCTAAAGTCTTGCATCATGTTAGCTCTGTCATTAGCTAAGTTTTCCATCGCTCTTGCAAACGGATTTAGCAAGTGAGCTTTATACCAAGCCATTTGAGCATCACCAGTAGATCCTTTACCTAAAGTAGAGTATAATAAACCTACAAAATCTTCAGCTGATGGCGGAATAAAGAAGTTGAATTTACCTTTACTAGCTCCAGCAACCTCAGCTTTAACTCTAGCATAAGTTTTATCAGACGCTATTCCAGTTTTGTTTTCTATAATATCATTAAAGTCTTTATTAAGATCTAATGATTTGCTAAATTTAAGCTCAACTTTTTGGCTAGCATCATCAACAGATTTCATTATATTTAAAATCTCTTGATTAGTTTCGCTTTTAGAAAGTTTTATTAATTTTGAAAGCTTGTCACTGTTTTTGGATTTAGTATATAAGTAAACTTTATTGTTATTTAGCAGCTGTTTAACAATTACGCCAACACTGTTTAGCTTTTTATCAGAGGCTTTTTTAATTAATTCTTTTTGCTTTTTTTCAAGATCTTGAGCTATTTGCTCAGAAACGGCTAAAGACTCAACTCCTATAGGAACCTGATTAACAGCGTCTTTGCCTAGAAAAGTTAATGGGTTTAAAAAATCTCTAACAGCTGCGCCGCTAGCGTCTTTTTCAACTCTCATTCTTTCTGATATTACAGCTTGCTCTAGCGAAGCAGCGTTAACCCTGCTCATGTTTAGCAGTTCTGATTCGTTTATTTTTCCTTTTACAAACTTAGACAGGCTTTCTATAAAAAATTTATTAGCATTAAAAAGCTCAACAAGATGCTCATTGTGCATCATTTTGTTTTCGTTTTTAGTGTTTCCTTTTTCTGGCTTCATGTTGAAACTAGTTACAGGAACTAAACCTTTAAAGACGCCAGTTGCTCTGTTAACTTGAGATTCAAGTAGGTCAGCTACAGCGCTTATTGTTTCTTTACTTGGATTTTTAATAACTATATCAGCTAAAACATCATAAGCTCTAGTTAGTGCATCTCTATTTGCTTTTATAGTTTTTGTTACGTTTCCATCTTTAGATGTTAGTAATTTCTCTACCTCTTTTCTAGCTTCAAGCTTGTTATCTTTATTTGATTCTACTATTTTTTGAACTTTACCTCTAAAACCTTTTTCTCCCCAATTTCTAGGAGCAAAAACGTCAATAAAATTAAAATCAGAACCGGTACCTTTTAAAATATCTTTACCATACATTTTAGTTAATAGACCTTCATAGCCTTTAACTCCTTCGGTAACAGCTTTATAAGTTAAAGGAACATCTCCAATAGTAATTCTAGTGTCACCAAATCCAACCGTATCTAATAGAAACTGCTGAGTTTGTTTTGGTAAATCCTCAAACTCTTTACCTTTTGGTATCATGCCTTTTATAAAAAGCGAATGAATTTTCTTTAATCGTTTTGAGTTTTCTTTTGAAGATATGTTTCTTTTACCTCCGTCTTTTAGTTTTAAGGTTTTTCTAAGTTTTTTATAGCTATTGTCGTTAGTAAACATTTGCTCAAAAGCTTCGTCTTGCTCCATACCTAAGATTTCAGCTCTATTTTCTAAAAACTCTATTTCTTGTACAATTTGACCAGGCGATAAACCTTTTAATTCTTCATTAAAGTATTTTAATAAATCCGGCTTATCTTTTAAAGATTTACTAAACTTTACAGCAGGTTGTTCTTCTGTTAGTTTAGGATCGTAAACTATAAAAGCAGTTTCGTCTTCTAGTGGATAGTTATAAACGTCCCAACCTAGTTCTTTAGCAAATTTAGAAGCTAAAGCATTATAAAGTCTTATTCTGCTATCTTCTTTGGCTGTAAAAACTATTGAATTTAATTTTTTTGCTTTAGCTAAATCCACAGCGCTATTAGCAACTATACCGAAAACTTCAAAAACATTTGTTAAACCTTGTGTAGATTTACCTGTTATTCCTGTATCTCCAGTTGTTTCTCCAAAAGCTAATACAAGAGATTTTTTATCTTCACCCAAAGTACCATCTTCTAAACCAAACGTCCCTTCGAATATATCGTAATCCCAATATCCATCTTTAAACATAGCAGACTCGTAAGCAACATCACCAACTTTAAACCTGTATACGTTATCTCTTACGCCGTCATTTTTCCAAGTGCTTTTACCTTTAGTAGTTAAACTAAACTTAAGCTCAGGAGCTCTATCTATTTCGGATAATACTTTAGCTCTTATGGCTAAATCCATTTTATTTTTAGTAACTTCAGGAGCAGCGTCTTTAACAAGCATCTCAGTTACAACGTTAACCAGTCCAGCTTTTCTTTTTTGAGTAAAAAACTCTTTAGCTTGTTCAAGCGTTGTAGGTAGTTTAGAGGACACTTTAGGACCAGACTGTAAGTTAGTATCTTTTGGTAATAAACCTTTATTAACAGCTTCCCTAGCATCCTTAACGTTGAGTCTAGGACCTTGCTCTGCCAATACTTTTACTTTAGCCTCTCTTTCTAGTTTAACTAAGTCCGATGCTGGTAAAGCTTTTAGTATTTCTAATATATTCTTATTCAAGAACTGTTCATCTATAGCTTTCTCCGTACCCATAAGATCAGATACAGCTTTACGTAGTTTACTTTTTCTAGCTTCTTTATTTATAGCTGTCTTAACTTTCTTGCCTGGCAAATCACCACTTAGTATTTCACCAGAAACTTCTTTAGCTAAATCGTATGTAGCATCACCTTGTTTTATTCCAAGAACTCTTCTGAGTTTAGACGTAGTTGGTTTATCTGTAGGCGCAATGTCAACAGAAACTTCTTCTGCAGCAACACCTTTAGCTTCTGTTACATCATCTGTAAATTCTTCACCTAGTATTCTTCTTGACGCCTCTATGGCTCTAGCTGGTAAAAACTTATTTATATAAGCTGCTAACGGAACACCTGACTCTGCATCGTATTCTCTAACTAGATCTAATATACCGCGTTTACCAGTTTCTATTTCATCTGTAAGTAGTTGACGATCAAAGCCTGGCGCTTGAGATCTTTTTTCTACTATTTTACTAGTTATAGGTTTAAACTGCTCTATGATATCAAATGCAGCAGCTTCACCTTGTGCATCATATAGTTCTTGAACTCTTGTAGACGCCTCTTCAGATCTAGAATCCTTTATAATCTGTTCATCTGTTTGTGTTTTAGGCTTAACTAACTCGCCTTCAGCGCCTTCTTGTGCTAAACTTAATTGAGATTTACTAAGCTTTCCTTTTTCTAAACTTTTGTTATAGTCTTTTATAAAGTTATATACATCTCTACCTGTGTTAAATTTAGTTTTAACTCCAAAGCTTTGTATAACTCTACGTATTTGATCTCCTATTTTAGTAAATATGTTTTCTTTAAACTGCACGTCACCAGTAGCTAAAGCATCTGAAAACAAAGTCAAGGCTTCTTCCATTTGAACTTCTTTAGATTCGTTAGCGTATAGCTCCATCCTCTTTTTGAAATTACTGTCTTTTATAGCGTTAGAATCTATTTTATTTAATTCAGTCAACAAGGCCTCTCCAAGATTTACAGCTGTTTCAGGGCTGTTTTTAATGGTGTTATAAGTAATAGCATGTCCTAATTCGTGACCCGCAATGTTCATTGCTTTTTCTTTAGCTGCTATTTCTCTGTTTATAACTATAGTTTGCTTGCCCGTGTCTTTATCTTGTATTATAAAACCTTGTTGACCTGAAGCTTTAGAGTCTATGTCTTTGTCTTGAGTTTTTAAGAACTCTTTAATTTCCTCCGCATTAGCAAAATCTTTAAAGTCTAAACCTTCTATATCTTTAGACGCTTCTTTAGCTCTTTCAATATTAGAAACCAATCTTTCAGCTTCGTTTCTTACATCTGAAATATTTTGACTAGCTACGTCTCTTTTTTTAACTAGTTCTGAAATCATAAGATCCTTAACCTCTTGTGTGTACTTAGGATCCTTGTTAATTTCTTGTATTTGACTATTGTAACTAGTTAGAAGATCTGCATTTTCATTTATAGACTCTATAGATTCAGAAGGTAAAACAGCTAATAACTCGTTGGCTTCGTTTACAGTGCTTTTCAATTCTAACCTAATAGCGTCTTGAGACGTGTTTATTAAAGATATTTCTTTTTCGGTTAGGTTTTTAGCAAACTTTTGATCTTCTAATATGTTTAAATCGTTTATAAGTTTAGATATTCTTTCTTTGTTAGGTTTAGATCTTATAGAGCTTAAAGCTAAACCAGAAGCTCCAACACCAGAACCACCTACAAAACCTTGAAAATAATTCTCTAAACCTTCTAAAGAAAACATATAATCAATAGCACTTAAACCAGCTTCGTCTGGAGACATATCTTTAGCTAGGTTCTCGTTAAGTTTTTCTATACCAGATTGAGTCCACTCAGTAATACCTTCTTTTTGACCAACGTTTAGTAAGCTAAAAACAGTTTTAGCACCTTTGTTACTTAAAGAATTTATATACTTATTTACTCCTTTTATACCATATCTTTCTAAAGAATAACCTAAAACACCTAACGAAGCTGGAACCAATGTTTCAGCGTTTCCACTAGCTATTAATTGATCTACTGTTATACCTAAATCAGCAGCTTTTTTTTCGTTATAAGACTTAACAGATCCACCTATCATATCAGTAGCTAAACCAACCCCAAATGTTAAATAGTTTGTAGCTGCTGAAGTACCAAACGCAGATAAAGCATTAAAAGCAGCTGCTAAACCTCCAGCTGCTTTAGATCCTAAGCCGTCTCTGTCTTTTAACTCTGTAAATCCTATTGTTTTACCACCATAGCTACTAACTTTGTCTATATCAGCAGTAGCTTCTCCTAAGTTTTTACTAGCAGACTTAAGTATTTTATCAGCTGTTTCTTTTGGAAATAAATTTCTAACTAAGTCTATATCGCTAGATATGTAGCTTCCTAGCCATTTAGCTCTGTCGTCTATTGTAGAAAGTTGACCTAAACCGTTGGTTATAGAGTTAAATATACTTTGCTTGGCCGATAGCTTGTCTGGATTATCAGCGTAATATTGTCTTTCTTTTTCTCTTAAATCTCTTTGTTTTTTGTCGTCGGCTGATATTCTTTGAGTTTCTTCAAATTCCGTTATAGGAGAAAGATCACCTTCGTTTTTTTCTTCCATTATAGAAGGCGCTTCAAGACCTGCTTTTTCAAACATTTCTTTTACAGCAACAGCTTGTAGATCTTTTTCTCTTTGCTTATACTCTTCTGCTGTAACAACTACCTCCTCTAAACCTACAGGTTCTAAAGCTACGCTACCTTCCTCTACCTCTTTACCGGATAAAACTATCTCACCTTTCTCTGTAAAACCCGAAGAACCAGGTTCCAAAGGAGATTCCGTACTTTCGGACACTTTGGTCGCATCCACAGACGTGTCCTTCTCTGTGGCTGCTGTCTTTCCCTTTATGTCAGGATTGTTAGCTAAAAAAGTTGCTACATCTACGCCTTTTTCCTTGGCAAATTCAGCTATTTGCTCTTCAGTTAGTTCATTATCTTTAAATGTATACATACTAATTAAATTGATCTACTGTTAATTCTTCTTCTACTACTTCTGTTGCCTCGGGCTTTACTTCTTTAACTACTTCTGTAGTTGCACCAACTGCTACCGTAGGTAACAATGGTTTTAAACTTTCAAACATAAGCTTTTGAAACTCAACTTGTTGGTTTTTATCTACGTTATTTCCATTGGGAGCTACGCTAAACACTAGGTCTTCTGGCATGCCAAAATTATTTCTCCAAACTCTATTCGCTTCATCATACTTCGATAATAATGCAGTTGCCTTAGCAGAAGATCTAGACTTAGTGTCATTTAGTATTTTAGCCATATTAGCAGGTATAAACTCTGTTTGAGTTTTACCATCTTTAGATACCTCCATGTATTTTTTATCTAATAACAAGTAAGCGTCATTGTATTGCATGCTTTTATCTAATATAGAGACGGGTTCTCCGTTTTGATCCATAGAACTTGACTCTTGTAGCATTTTAATATTTTCTCCTTTAAGATCTAAAACGATTCCTGGGTCATAACTAAGCCACTGTATGGCTGGATGATCAACACTTCTACCATTTAATATTTCACCTGTGTATCTTAATCTAATATCTCCATCATCACCAACGTAATACTCTTCTCTAGCGTTGTCACCAGCTAAGCCACTTCTAATGACCATAGTCTTACACCACTCTAACGTATCTCTACCTACCAACGCCATTCCTCCGGGTTGTCCAGGATTTTTAGTGTCTTCTAAGCCAAAATACTCTACCATAAACATAGAATCTGTATCTCTTCCTAGTTCTATAACAGCATATAACTCTTCTAAAGATTTATTTAAAGTGTATATTGCGTTGCTAGCTTCATTAGCTTCTTTCTTTGACTTAGCGTTTTCAAGTTTTGCTTCAGCGTGATATATACCCCATATAAGAGAATTACCTAGTTGACCTAAAGATGGGTTTTTAATACCTCCTTTTTTTATGTTTTTCAATGCGGCTTCTGTGTCATTGAAAAACTTAAAAGCTGTATCTTTTTGAACATTAGCAGCTTCTTTTTGAGAAGAAGACATAGACCTATAAGCTTTACTTATAGAGTCACTAGTGGTCTGCTCTAAAGCAGATACACTATTATTCCATATTTTATTAGCTTCATTGTTTATGGTGGTAAAATTGTTTTTCTTTGGTTCCATTCCTATTAAAGTTCTTTAAATTCTACGTCTATTAGAGAATAGTCTACCATGCTGTATCCATCTTCATGCTCAATTGAAGCTTGAGGAACTTCATCGGCCATAACTCCTTGAAATTTAACGTCGTTATGCAGGTATTCAAATTCATAAATATTTATACCTGATTTTGATTCGCCTATTTTATTTATATTCTTTTTTAATTTTCTATCAGATGCAATACCAGCAGAAGCCATATTAGTTAATCCGCCAATACCAGCACTTATAACCTGTGCTTTGGCTTGAGTTGCTGCGGCTTGTTGCTGAGCAGCACCAGTTATTTGAGCTTGCTTTCTAGCCATTTGTTGCTCGTCTCTACCTTCTTGAGTTTCAAACTCGTATATTTCGCCAGACACTTTTTTATCTTCTAGTCTTTGAGCTCCAGCTATTTTACCGCTTTGAACTCTTTTAGCTTCATCTAATTTAAGACCTTGAACTCTTTCTTCACCTTTAGCCGCTAGTTTTTGATTGTTAGCCTCTTGTTGCTCTATACTAGCCGCTACGCCTTTTTTGCTTTCTAACGCCATTCTAGCTAAAGCAGTTGCACCACCAGCGCTAGCTCCAGTAGCTCTTAATGTGTCTAGCGTGTTAGCTAAAGCTATGTCAGCTTCTTCTATTTGCATTTCAGCTGCCGCAGTAGATACTGATAGATTCGCAAAAGGATTACTCGCGATAGCGCTAAGATCTGAAACCATAGAACCTAAATCTGTTACACCTTCATAGGGGTTTATAATATCTTGTCTATTATTTTCAAGTGCGTCTAATTCTCCAGTTAGTCTATCTTTTTTGTTTCTAGCTCTTTTTTCCGCTTTACCCGCTTGAACCGCTCCTACCACTGTTGCTCCAGTGGTTAATACTGCCGCTGTTGCTATACTTGCTACTACTGCCATAATTTATATTCTTTTTGATATTTCATAAGAAGGATCTTCATCTATAGTATATCCAAGATTTCTATGTGTTTCTATTAATCCTTTGTTTCTTCCCACACTAAGTATTATCTCACAACCACTTATCCTAGCTACATGTTCTATTCCGCTAACTAACAGTTCGGCTGCTTTTTTTCTATCTTTTTCTCTGTAATTTTTATTTGAAACTATCCACTCTATCCAACCTACTTTAGAATTAGTTGTGTATAAAAATCCCGCTATAATAGGTGTGTTGTTTTTCTCTACAATAAAACCTCCTGTTCCGTTTTCAGGTAAAAGATCTTTAGTTGGATGCTGTTTCCATTCTGGCCACATTTTCCAAAGACTAACTAAAGTGTCCCAATCAGACTCTTTTAGCTTTCGTATATTTAATTCCATTTAATTGTATTTTAATAAGCAGATTCTACATAATCTGAAGAAACTGCAAATAATTCTTTCATACCGCCTACATCAGTTACGTTATCTGTAGACATTGTTACTGTTGCAAAGTGACCTTTTATACCTGTCATGTCGGCTCCGAACATAATCTCACCAGCTGCAGCGGGACTATTGTTTATTAGATTAGACATGTACTTATTTTCTTTACGATCAAAACCAGCGTGGTTTATTGGAGGAGTTAATTGACTTGGAAATGTATTACCATAGTTGTCATAAGATCCTTGATTGTAGCTATATACTAAAGCTGTTGTATCTCTAGTCCCTAATTTCCACTCGTCATTTAAAGCGCCTTCTGGAACTCCAACGCTATTTATTCCAGTTATATCTGACACAAAAGAATCAACTTCCCAACCGTTTCCTCCTTCATAGTTAATAGTCTTAAAAACCTTAGACATACTGACTTTAGGGTTGAATATAAATTTTATACTAGACTTGTATTGAGTTCCGTAGAAATTAGACCTTAAAGCTGTAGGACTGTAATGAAGCCACATACTACCGTCTTTAACGGTATAGTACTCATTTTTAATGCTATCACCGTGATCCGGAGCATAATCAAAGAAACTAGGAAATCCATTTACACTATCATCAAAAGAAAGAGTTTTAAACACTTGCGGAGAACCAGGAGCAACATATTTTTGCAAAGACAGCGCATATTGTCTTGAGTGTATATCCCAAGCTCCTACAGCTTTACCCGTTGATGTGCTTGCGTTACCATTTAAAGTGCTTAATTCATCTCTAAAGAAGTCAGACATACCATAATTAGATATTTCAGTCAAACCATCGCTAGAGAGTCTTAAAAGTACGTTTCTATTCTTGTCTGTAAAGTATTTTCTTCTACCATAAATAGCAAAGCTTTCTGGGTTTCTACTTATTCCAAAGTTACCAGCATAAGCAGTAACGGGTCCAATAACAACGTTACCTACTGTGGATATTTGACCTCCTTCTGCTGAATAAATAGCATCTTTATCAATTAAAGCGCGACTTACTTTGGATTCTTGAAATATTATTAAGTTAGTATCTTCTGCGTATAGTTTCTGTATAGAACCATGTGCTGGATTTACACTTTTAGTTATATCTGTTCCAACCGAGAATACGTTAGTGTCGTTTATACCTGTTCTAGAGTTAAATATACCTGAGTATATCATGCTGTTAGTTTTGAATACAGCATTAGGCTCGCTTTCAGTTAAATAAGCTTTTACACCTATATCTGTCTGCGTATTGTTATATCCACCTGTTATTCTAGCCTCTTCAACAGCCCAGTTAGCGTCGTTAGGCGTAGCTGGTGTTTGCTGAGGATAAGTACCATCTCCTCTAGAGCCGTTCCACATGGGTAGACTAGTGGGTGTGTTGTCATTGAGTGTTTTTCTCAGTATAAAACTGTTAAAAAATTTAACTTCTATTACTCCAGCCATATTATATTATTACTTGTTATAGTAGATTTTAACCTAAATTAAATAGCACTTTGTCCAGTAGAAGGAACAGCGGTACCATTTACTTTTTTACCAGTAGCATCAAACTGTGCCATCCATCTTCTTTCGTTTAAAGAATTACTGTTAGTTAAATCACCAGCAGCTACAACACTTCCATCGCCTTGATTGCTAGAATTTTCAGCGCCTACATTAGCTGAGCTAGTTCCTCTACCTGAATACGAATGCCAAGTTCCAGCAGTTTGAATTGGCGTCCATTTGTTCGTAAGCGTTTCGTCTGTATAAAATTGAGTTACGTATTTATAAGACCATTCTTTAGCAAAAACCACAGCTGTAGGATTATTAAAAGACGCTATACTAGAATTGCTGTATCCGTTAGATACAGAGTAAGAATAGCTTGCACTTCCACTAGAAACGTTGTTATAGTAAAAATCTCCAAAAGAAATTTCAACACCTACATTAGATGCTATATTAGAGCTTCCCATGAAAGTAAATGCATTGTTAGGGTATATCCAAAAATTTTCTACCGGACTAGGTATAGCTCTAGTGTCTGATGTTGATGTTGATAAAATATCTTGTGGGTATCTCATTAGTATTCTGTAGTCTCCAAATCTATCAGGCTGAATCCCGTAACCTTGATCTTTACCAAACGCAAAAACAAAAGACGCGGTTGAACCAGTTGCGGTTTCATTTTGTTGTGGAAAAACAGAAGTAGCTTGAACCGCGTTTGCGTCAGCTTGATTACTAGTGCTTGGTCTAGGAATGGATTGCGTATTGTCTGTTAAGACTCCTAAGTTGAAATTAACATTATTGCTACCACCTTGAAGTTGAACATTTTGTTGAGTTTTACCGAATTCTATGTTTCTGCCTTCTACATCTACAGCCGTTACCCAGTTTGTAGTTCCAGCAGCTCTAAACTGCATGTAACAAGGCCAAATAGCGCCATACTTATTGTTAGGACCTGGGTAATAATTTGCATTTGCATTACCCCAAGTTTTAAAACTAAAATCAAGCTTGACATAAGCCGTACCGGATTTAAGATCGTTACCGCTGTTAGGTAAACTAGGTTGAAAAGATTTAGGCACATAATTAGTGTTTAACCAAGTATAACCATTACCACCACCACTAGGGCTGTAATCTATATAACCTCCAGGGTCGCCAGTATTAATTCCTGTAGTCACCAATTCTTGTCTTTTACCGTTTACGTTTATTGGAGTACCACCAAAAGTTAAATCGTTGTTAGCATTTGATGAATCTACATAAACAGCTCTAGTAGAAAGATCAACCGCAGCTGGCATATTACCAACAACATCACTGTAATCATTAGCCCAGAATAAACCTGAAGATTCAAGACCTGTTGAAAAAGGTTGGTTTTTAGCTGTTCCAAAAGTAGAATTTATTTGTTCTTCACCGAAAACAACTGTTAACGTTTTTAACGCAGTATCTTGACCTGAATCTGTTACTTTTAATACCACAGTAAATAAACCACTAGCGTCTCCATTTCTTTGATACAAATCAGCTGTACCTGCACTTTCGTTAGGTTCTAATGTTATATTTAAACCTGGACCTAAATCAGGTGTTTGAGAAACTATTTCGTAACTTAAGTCTTTATTTTGGGGTGTGTTTGTTATGTTTGGCACGGCAACACCGTTTGTAGCTGTAGCTGTATATATAGGATTATTTAAGTTCCTATCACCTGAAAAGCTAATTGAATCTAGTGAAGTAAACGAAGGAAATCTATTTATTAACTTTTGTACGATAGGTACTATCACATTAGTTGAACCGCCTGCAGAATTATCTGTTACCGAAATATTAAAAGTAATCCAGTTGTTTGTATCATCTAACTGATGGTATAAAGTGTTTAAACATGTTAAATCCCATCTTATAGGCGTGGTTCCTGTTCCTCCTCCGGCTCTAGCGGTTAAACTCCAGTTGTCTTTCCAAGGATTTCCATCAGGGCCAACAGTTTCTCCAGCAATAGAAACCGAAGAAAGTTCCAAAACACTATCTATTATTGGATCAGGAATTAAACCTGGTCTTACAGGGTAAAATCCATCAAGACCACTTACCGTTTGTCCGTTTGTAGTATCTTCATATTGCCCCCAAACAAAGTCATTATAACCGCTAGCATCTACAGTGTCTGACGCGTCATTATATTCAGATATTAGCCCACTAGTAGATGTTTCATAAAATATATCAATTGAAGACTCTACGGGAGCCGTTTCAAATACACCTAAAAGTATAGTATAAGGATTTTTATAGTTTGTAGCACTTTGTAAAGATCCTATTGCATTTCCAGCGTTATCACCTTGAATTAATCTAGTTAAATAAGGATTACTATCTTGCTGGTAAACAGTGCCGTACGGAGGTCCAGTTTGAGTGTTATTTCCAGGATCGTCTTTAAACATCTCGTCTTGAGTTGCTATAGTAGAAACTGTTTGAGGGTTTGTGCCTGGATAGTAAGGAATAGTGTCGTATGGAGTAATAGGATTAGTAACTTCTAAAACCACGGATGGTGGCGTTACTCTACCATAGAGTTCAACTGAACTTCTATATTGTTTTTGATCAGGACCTACTTCTGTTAAGTCTCTAGGAACTTTATTTATGTTATCACCTAATAGTGTTATAAATGCAATGGTGTTAACTGGATCTGGTTCTGTTGCTCCTCCAGCATCGTGATCTGGATATCCGTTTAATATTCCAGGTAAATAAACATTATAGTAATCTTGTTCTGTTTGCTTTACAACAACTTTATAAGAATACCAACCTAAAGGATTGTAATCACTGCTACTAGCACTACCATTGTAAAGACCAGGATATCCAGCGCCTTCTATGTTAGCTGGTATTTGACCGTCTATTATTATTTTTAAAGAATCACCGGACCAAGAATCTATATTGTTGTTTCCTGCACCTGGATCAGCCTTGTAAGGGTTATAAAAAGTTGAACCCGAGTAAGTTATACCACCTTCAACAAACACTTCGTTCTTTTTATTACCTACTGGAGATAAAACTACAGTAGATTGTCTACCATATCTATCCGACAGTACGAACCCAACTTGGTAACTTCTATTTTGCTTTAAAGTATGCATAGGATATTCTATTTCGCTAGTATACCTTAAAGTGTTGTTTGTGTTGTTGTTAAACGTGTATTTTTGATTAGCAGCGACATTATAATTAATAGAAGCCGGTGGCGTATGTTTGTCTTGAAAATTACTATAAACAATTCTATTACCTATAACCTCTTGACCTAGAGCCTTTACAGGAACCCTATCAAACACTCTGATTATTTCCGCTTCAGGTAAAGTCTTGTATGGCTTTCTAGATTGATATTGATACGTATACACAGAAGAAGTGTTAACTGAATCATCTGAGTTTGTTGAAAAAACATTTGAACTTATAGATTCTAGAATTTTAACACTTAAAGCATCAGATTCTTTGTATAATATGTCTATTTCAACGACATCAAGATTCGCATATAAGCTATTAGCAGCAAAAGGAAGCGGAATATATAAAGCCACATTATTAACTTTATTTTCCATAAAAGCAACGATAGAGCTTCTGAAAGCTTCATCTTCGTCTGATGCTAAAAAGTAACCATCTTGCTTGGGTATAAAAGCTGGTTGAGTAAAAGGAGCCATTATAGAGTATTCTCCATCATTAAATTTAAACCTATAGCTAAACCTAACAAATTTGTCTTCTAAATAATCCGGATCTCCAGGCCAAGCAGCGGCTACGCCATTTTGATCTAATATTGGATTACCTTGAGGTGCATTTAAAAAAGGATTAGCTGTTCCATCTGGAAGTGTAGGAGAAACAACGTCTTGCATTGAAGTGTAAGAACCAGACCCGCTAGTGTAATACATGTATATAGGCTGGTATGGGTTGTATTTAGCTACAGATATTTTATCTTCTGTACTATAATAAACACCGTCAGCTATTTGCCAGTTTATTTTACGCGGTTGATTTCTGTTGTCTGTCCAAAAAAGTAGAGTTTCTAATAGATTTATACCGTGTATTGGCGAAGATTGAGAAAAATTTAAAAACGAACCATAAACTAAAAGAGTTGGATTTTGTTTCGTTGTAGTGTTGTATGCGTATATAAAATTATTAGCTGAAAGACTGTAGGTTGATACGCCAGTTGAAGCGTAGTCTTCATCGTTGTAATCAGTTAAAAACACAAATATAGTGCTAGTAGCTGTATCTGTGTACATGCCAATAGATTTTAAATCTAAACTAGTTACACTTGGGTCGTTTAAAAAAGTTACAGCAAGCTGATTAAAATCAACAGCTAAAGTATTACCTAATGCGTTTTCTAAAGCACCTACGTCTTCGCCTTCTGATTTACTAACTTGTATATTTTGTCCGTCTCGATATTCGCCAGATGGTAATAATCTACTATCTAGGTCTTTATTCATTTTAGACTTTATAAAAGCATTTTTAACTTCAGCCATTCAATTTAGTATTTAATCCATTTAGATTTACCTCGAGCAATCTGAACAAACTCATTTAATTTTATATTTGATAATCTAATCTTAGCATTTCTAAGCTTAGCGCTTCTTTCTCGTTTTAATCTCTGCACGACATACTCAGGTTGATTAATTCTAGATGCTATAATTGCATGACTTATATGAGCATATAAAGCTTCTTCTGCTAATTTAGGTATTTTCATGTCAGCATCATAGCCTAAACCATCTGATATGTATTCTAAAACTACAATACGACCAGCTAAATCACTTGAAAAAGACATCTTACCAGTACGTTCGTTTATAGTAAACCAACCGTTTATTTGTGATGTTTCCGGTTGTAAACCATATCTTTGACCTAAATAATTATCACCATACATGCCTGGGTAACCTAAACCATCCGACAATAGCATACCAGTTAAATTACTCTGAGCGTCGTTTATTTCTTTTAAATTGTTTTTAGCCCATCTTTCTTCTGTTAAAGAAGTTGTATTTATGTTTTCTTCTACATTATCCTGTATAGGAATTCCCTGTCTGTCTTGACTAGGTGTTTCGTAAGGGTTTGTAGTTAAGGTTGTTGGATATATTATATGCTTAACACCTTGATTATCAATCCAAGATACGTTAACATAATTAACATAATCTTGAGGAAGTATAACACCAAGATTCGAGGCCACCGTAAGCTCTTGAGATCTTATGCTTTTTAAAGTGTCGTAGCTAAACTCCTGAAGTCCTCTTTTAGCAAAAAACATTACGTCAGTTGTTTTTGCACTTGGAATTAATTTACCAGCGCCAACATAACCAATCATAAAGTTAGTTATAACATCTTCTAAAGTAGTGTAAGCGTAGCCTCCATAATTATCCTCTACAGCGTCGCCATATGCGTCTCTGTTTCCGTATTCACCTCCGTATTGGCTAAGCAGCTGAATTACAAACCACTCGTTAGATTGTGGAGGAGTGTTTAAAGTTATTACGTTATTTGAAACCGTATAAGACGAAGTGTACTCTACGAAACTACCAGGAATTCCTAGTTGACTCACATATAATTTAAAATTGTTTAAATTATATCCAGCAGTTGTTGGATCGTAACTACCAAAAATTAAATCAGTATCAAAAGTAGCTTTTATAGTAGAGTTTACTATAGGTGCTTCAAAAGTTTGAGAACCAGAATAATATTGCGAGTTAGTTTCGGTTATTAAACCGTTATTAGGTATAGCCATTGTTTAACTTTTTTTATTAGCTTCATCAGCTTGTACTAAAGCAGCAGCTGTTTGCACTACTTCAGGATCTCTTATTATGATACCAGAATATAACAATATCTTTAATATAACTTCAGTTTGTTCTGATTCGTGTATCTCAAAATCAGTAGATCCCGTTGGATTACTTAAAGAGTAAGGCGTATTATTCCACACGTATTGACCTACAGAGCCTGGAGTAAATCCCCATATTATATCATTAGGTTTTCTTATATAATCTACTTTTATTTTATCTGTTATAGTTGTTGGTTTTATAAAAAGCTTTTGGTTTTCATAAAGATAAGCTGGATTTATAGTGCTTGGTTTGGTTAATCTAGATTGATTAGCGTAATAAAACTCATGCCTATCTAGCCTTTGAACAACTTTTTCATCGTTATATAGTACATTACCTAATCTGTAAAAAGAAACAACATTACCATAAGTGTCTGATGTAGGTAGTACAAAGTACGAAAGGCCACCAACAGTAGTGTATGTTGCGTCGCCGAATGTTTTAAAAATAGCTAATTTTTCATCGATGTTTTCTTGTCTATCGGCATAATCTGTATCCGCTTGAGGAACACGCAGTTGCTGATTAAGATCATCAAAGTATTTTTCAAATATTTCTAACTGTACTTGTGTTGCTACTGTATTGAACTCAGTCGGGGTCATATAACCACGCTGCTCTTTATTCAGTATCATTAAAACAGTTTGATATACTGTATTTACGTTTATAGCCATTTGTTATTATTATTAAAATAAAGGAGGCGTTAGCCTCCCTTATAGTATTACATGTTAAGAGAACTTTTTCTCTATAGACTGAAAGACTTGAATGCCTTCGTCTGTCTTGAAGAAAGATGCCATAGCTGAGTATGGGTTTTCGTCAAAAGGCACTGTCATTAGTTTTCTGCCATTAGAAGCCCAAGTAAATGTTCTTTGGTCATCAGCTAGTTTAATTATCTTAGCTTCAGTCGCTCTAATTGCAAAATTCCTTAATTGTACGTTATCATCATTAGCTAGTGTAATAAAGAGTTTAGGATTATGCTTAGCAAATAACAATAAATCTCTTTTAAGCTCCTTAGAGCTCATGTCAGACACTTTAGATCCGATCTCAACTCTCATTATAGCTTCAGCCTGATCTACATCAATGTTCTGAGCTAAGTTTAATGCTTCGATTTCTAATTCTAAATCTAAAAGTTCATCTTTAGCTTCTTCCACTACGTCTAATTCAGAGTATATAACTCCTTTTAGTGGGTGATATAACGATAATATTTTTTGAAGAACTTGGTTCTTTTTTGGAACAAACAAGCTTCCTTCTTTAAAAACAATATGCCCTAATGTTGCTTCTCCACCTTGTTCATCTTTGAACGGTGAATTTTGATTAGTTGCATATCTTATTTCACGTTGTGTATTATTACTTTCATCATAGTGCAGTAGAGCATGTCTAGCGTTATGTCTTGATGGAATTTTTAATGTCAACGGTTTGTTACTTCCGGTTAGTAAATAAGTTCTGTCTTTTACTTCCCATGATATATCTTTAATTACTTCTTTTTTAGCCATAATATAATAAAATTTAATAGTTTAATAAAGGTAAGAATTACCCTCGTAGATTCAACGAGGGTAAGTCTACCAATTGTTTATGCTCCTTTGAACAATACAAAGTTGTTAGCAGCTTGTACTACTAAACATCTTTCAGATAAGAAATTCACGTCCATTGCATCTAAACTAGAAGTGAAAGCACCACCAGCAGATCCAGTTAACCAAGACTTCATACGACGATCTTCTGTTTGAGAAGCTCTGTATCGCACGTGTAAGAATGGTCGACGGATGTTAGTTCCTAAAATTTGATCGTAAACTGTAGAAGTTCCAGCTGGTACTAATACTCCTTCAATAGAAGAGATTCCAGTTGTTGCTCCACGAGTTGATGCATCGTTTAGATATTTCCAGTCTGTTTTGTAGAAATCATAAGATCCTCTACGGAAACCGCTAAACCCTAGGTTTAATGCCATTTCTTCAGAGTTTTCAAACAATCCATAAGCAGTACCTCCGTTAGCTCCTGCAGAAAGACCAGCTAGCATATCATCAATCTCTAATGAAGTTGTTCGGTCTAAGAAAAGCATGTTCTCTTCAATTGCTCCTTGAGTATCTAAATTTTTCAAGATATTATCAAAGTCAGTTAAGTTAGCCCCACTAAATGCAGTTTCAACGTTACCTCTAGCTTCTACAGCAGCAAATAAACCTTGCGTACCTTTAAATCCTCCAGCTAAAGCTCCAGATCCTGCAGCAGCAAGTTCTCCTTCAACTACACTCATTTCTAAGTAGTCTTCAAAACGTAAACGAGTTTCAGATTCTGCTTTCAAATACCATAAGTATCCAGAGGTTCCGTCTTCAGTAGCTACTTCAACCCAACCGATTTGAGCCATGTCAGATCCATTGATAGTATAATTACTACGAATAATGATTGGTGAATTGCTAAATTGAGTAAACGTAGGGTCAATACTAACGTTAGTAGTTCCCGTGATTGCTCCAGCAGCTCCGTCCCAGTTAGTTGTTTGAGATCCTTTGTTAAATTCAGAACCGTATACAAATATCTTAATTCCAGTCGCAGCAAGTGCAGCTGTATTAGCAGCGGTATAAGGAGCTACAACTAAAGCGCCAGTTCCTGGATTTGAAGATGTAACTACAGCTTTTAATTCAACACCAGCTGCATCCATAAGAACGATAGTTTGGCCGGGAGAAATAACGTTTACGATACCAGCAGCTACTGGAATTCCAATTCCGTTAGCGTCATCATTGGTACATCCGTCATAAGCAACGTGTAATCTGTTTTGTTCTGACCAAATAACTTGATCTGACGTCATTGGCATTTCAGCTCCAACCATACGTAAGAATCCAGATAATGTTCTGTTTCCATAACGCTCTACTTCTTGTTCGTAGATTTCAGGTAGATATTGCTGAGCAAAGTCAGACGTGTTGTTGTTGAACTGTAAGTAGTTCGATTGTAATAATTGTTGTGACTGCGATGGTACTATCGAGCCAAAATTAGGTGCTATTGCCATAATTTTTAATTTTAATTGTTAAATTTTCTTGTTTTAATTTTTAGTTTTGAAGAGTCTTGCCCGGTAATAGCTTTTACTTTAAATCCATTTACAAATACATTACCATCTTGTGTTTTTCTAGGCTCTGTACTTATGTTTTTAGACTTAGCTAACTGGTTTTTAATAGCATCGGTTTTACCTTGCTCATAAAAGTGTTGTGCTATGGTATCGGCATTTCGCGCTGCGTATAAAGCCTTATGATAACCTTTTGTATCAGCAACCTCTCCTTTATCGTTTAAGAACGTCTTAATGAATGTAGAGATGTCTTTTTGGTTATCAGCAACCTTAACAGGATCTTTAATGCCATATCTAAACTTTTTCTCTCCAACTTTAAAATCAAAACCTTTGAATTCGCTGTTAAGAAGTTCGTCTGTCTGGCTACGGAACCTTTCTTGGTTAACTTTACTGAGCTCTTGCTCTTCGTTGTATCGGTTAAAAAAATCTGTAGCTTTTTGCTGCTCAGGATTAATCCCAGGTCTCAACTTGATCTCTGCGTAATATTTATCCTTAACTGAATCCAAATAGCTTTTAGCTTTTGCAACCTCTTCTTTATATGCAAGTTTTTTCTTTCGAATATCTCTTGCTTCATCTAAATCCTCGTCAAAATTAAAAGAGTCTTCAATTACAAATTGAATTTCTTCTGAATCTAAATGTGGTTTAGCTTGTTTGTAGTATTCTTTTAACAATGCTTCTCCATCTACGTTACTGTAGTCTGCGTTTAATCTAGCATAGTCATCTATAGTTCCACCAGTCTCTTCCATAAAAGAAACTAATTTTTCTAAATTTTCTGGTACGTTTGATGCTTCTGTTTGCGGTAGTACTTTTTCTTGTTCCTGTGAGGTGTCGGGACCTTCAGTGCCTCCAACCATTGTGATCTCTTCAGAGTTATTGTCTTCATCTTCTACTAATTCTAATGGAGACTCTACTTTTTCTTCTTGCAGATCGACCTTAGTAATTTCACCGGACTGCTCCCGTACTTGCTCTTCCACTTTTTGTATATCTCCGGCTTGTTTATCATCAGCCACTGCTTCTGTTTCTCCGATTTGAATGGCATCTTTTTCTGTTTTTTTGCTTAAATCTATCTTAGTGACCTCAGGAACAATGTTTCCTTGACCTTTCATTTTTGGAGTTTTCTTTTTTAATTTAAATTCTCCTTCTTGTTTTACTTCTTTTGTTTCTGACATAATATAATATAATAAAAATTAATAATCCCTATCTTGGGGTAAATTGCTCTAAACCAAATCCATCTAAGTTGTCATTACCTGATGATTCAAAGTTTTTAGGTAGTAGATCGTTTTGTCTTTGATCTATAAGTTCACTCTGTTGAGTGCCTTGCATTTGTAGTCGTTTGTCTTTTCTATCTTCTATTTGAGCTTCTTTTTGAGAAGTTACTTGAGCTTGCATTTCAGCTAGTTTCATTTGATACGAAAACTCTTCGGCCATTAAACCTCTTTTGATTTCAGCCTCTTGCTCCATACGCTGTATCTCAAACTGAGATTTAGCTTGTTCTATTTGAACAGTTGTCTGAGCTAATGCTTGTTGCTTCTGAACTTCAGCCGCTGCTGCTTTTTCAGCAGATTCTGCATTGGCTTGAGCTTGAGCTTGAATATTTTCCATTTGAGCAGCTCTCTCAGCAGCTTCGTTTTCAGACTGTCTAAATTTAAGAAGTGTATTAGCTAACTTAATGTTTTGTATTTCTCTAATATCTATAGCGTCTGCTAGCTTTATTCCTCCAGCTTGTAAAGCGATTTGTATGCTTTTTTCTAATTGAGCCTTATCTTCCTCGTCTGGCTCTAAATCTAGAAATATACCGAACTCATGCATTGATAAAGAATCTATTTCTTGCAGCGTAG
>Ga0307488_10001120_pt1 | contig 22490 bp, 15 predicted proteins | sample SB02metaG_FD_202248 | JGI IMG/M metagenome (GOLD analysis project Ga0307488, IMG submission 202248) | Sea-ice brine microbial communities from Beaufort Sea near Barrow, Alaska, United States - SB 0.2 | ecosystem: Environmental > Aquatic > Marine > Coastal | place: USA: Alaska | collected... | reverse complement strand
GTTCGAGATGACAGTTGGGTGGTTCGAGATGACAGTTGGGTGGTTCTAGATGACAGAGAGTTCCGTCATCCCGACAGAGCGCAGCGACGAGGGATCTCAATACCTCTCACATGCGCCCAAAAAGACAGTAAATGAACAAGCAACATAAAACCAAAAGGCACCACTAAACAATGTTTGATATAGGTTTCTCCGAACTGCTGGTAATCGCCACTGTCGCCCTGATAGTGATGGGACCTGAGCGCCTGCCACAAACAGTTCGCAGTATCAGCCTATGGATCGGCCGCTTCAAACAAATGCTCGCCTCAGCGCGAAAGGACTTCGAAGAGGAAGTCGGTATGGACGATATTCGCCAACAGCTGCACAATGAAAAAATTATGCGCGAACTCAGTCAGACCAAGGAAGACCTGCAGCAAACTCTCGATGCCTCCGCACGGGAAGCAGCCTCTCTAGAAGAAAGCATTAAGAGCCCCATAGACGCCATGACCGCTCTCGACAGCAAGCCAGCAGAGACCAAACCAGATTCAAAAAAGACCCCAAACGATGAGTGAAGAGCCCCTAGATAGCCAACCTTTTATGGCTCACCTGATAGAATTCAGAGACCGTATGCTCCGCGCTATGGCTTCTGTGGCACTGATTTTTATCGGCCTATTTTCCTTCAGCAACGAGCTCTACCTCTACGTGTCCGAGCCACTGCGTCAGTATTTACCCGAATCATCTACCATGATCGCCACTGACGTCACTTCACCCTTTTTAACCCCGTTTAAACTAACTCTGGTGCTGTCGCTATTTGCCGCCATGCCCTATGTGCTCTACCAAGTCTGGGCCTTTGTGGCACCGGGACTCTATAAGCGCGAAAAGAAAATCGTGATCCCCCTATTCTGCTCCAGCGTGATTTTGTTTTACGCTGGCATGGCTTTCGCCTACTACGTGGTCTTCCCTCTGGTGTTTATGTTTTTCACCAGCGTCGGCCCCGAAGGCATCGCCATCATGACCGATATCCGCAGCTATTTAGACTTCGTATTGAAGCTATTTTTCGCCTTTGGAATTAGTTTTGAAATCCCCATAGCCGTGGTTATTCTCTCCTGGATGGGCGCTGTGGATCCCGATAGTCTGGCGAAAAAACGGCCCTATGTTTTTATCCTTTGTTTTATTTTTGGCATGCTGCTAACTCCGCCCGACATACTCTCCCAAACCCTGCTGGCCATACCTATGTGGCTGCTGTTTGAAATCGGGATTGTGTTTGGTCGATTGGTAAAACCTAAGCCAGAGACCAACTAGGCCACTCTAAAAAAACAGAATTCCGCACAATGTCTCCGTTCAGGTAGTGGCTGAAGGCTCTACCTGAGGCACTCCCAAATTCGAACCCAAACCCAAACCCAAACTCATTTACAACCACAACAAAATCTTTATACTGTTTATCCATACAGTATTTGTGCTTTATCATGTCCTACGCCGAACTCCACTGCATCAGCAACTTCACCTTCCTCCGCGGTGCCTCCCATCCCCACGAACTAGTCAAACGCGCCAGCGACCTCAACTATAATGCCCTCGCCATCACCGACGAATGCTCCCTTGCCGGTGTCGTCAAAGCCCATGTCGCCGCCATAGATCATGACCTAAAACTGATTATCGGCAGCGAGTTCCATCTCGATGGCCACAAACTAATCGCCCTGGCCCCCAACCGCCAAGCCTACTCAGAACTCTCGGCCCTGATCACCCTCGCCCGCCGCCGCGGTGACAAAGGCAGCTACCAGTTGGATTGGAACGACCTCGAAGGCAACCTGCGCAGTGCATTGCTCATATGGATACCCTCGCAACGACTGGCCGAAGACCATCAGCGCGGCGAACAACTCAGCGACTGGTTTAAAGACCGGCTCTGGATTGGCGTTACCCATCTACTCAGCGGCCACGACGCCAATGACTATTACTACTACAGAAATCTCGCCGCCATGTGGCAACTGCCCATGGTCGCCTGCGGTGACGTGCATATGCACAGCCGCCAACGCCAACCACTGCAGGACACATTGACCGCCATCCACCACAACTGTTCGGTGATGCAGCTGGGGCAACGGCGCTTTGTCAATGGTGAACGCCATCTGCGCAGCCTCAATCAGCTGGAAAAACTCTACCCCGGCGCCCTGCTTCGCGAGACATTAAATATCGCCAAACGCTGCCACTTCTCACTGGAAGAACTGCGCTATGAATACCCCTCCGAGGTCGTACCAGAACATCTCACCGCCACCGAGCAACTGCGCTTCCTGGTGGAAGAAGGTGTCGGCAAGCGCTGGCCTGATGGCATCAGCTCAACCATCCGCAAGCAGATTGAATATGAGTTGCAGGTGGTCGCTGAGCTTAACTATGAAAGCTATTTTCTGACCGTCCACGACATAGTTGCCTTTGCTCGCAGCCGTAATATTCTCTGCCAGGGCCGCGGTTCAGCGGCTAACTCCGTGGTTTGCTACTGCCTGTTTATCACCGAAGTCTCACCGGACCAGATCTCATTATTGTTCGAACGCTTTATCTCCAGAGAGCGCAACGAACCACCGGATATAGATGTGGACTTTGAGCACCAACGCCGGGAAGAGGTGATTCAATATATCTATAAAAAATACAGCCGCGAGCGGGCCGCTCTGGCTGCCACGGTGATCAGTTACCGACCTCGCAGTGCGGTGCGCGATGTGGGCAAAGCATTGGGACTGGATGCATTGTTTATTGAACAGCTCAGCCAATCCATGTCCTGGTGGGATCGACAGGCTGATCTCCAGGCGCTATTCCAACAGCAGGGCGGCGATAGCCAGGGCCAGATCGCTGAACACTTTTTTAAACTGCTCAACGAGATCCTCGGTTTCCCCCGCCATCTCTCCCAGCATGTGGGCGGTTTTATTATCACCAAAAGTCCCATTAGCACTCTGGTGCCCGTGGAGAACGCCAGCATGGCAGATCGCACGGTGATCCAATGGGATAAGTACGATATCGAAGCCCTGGGACTGCTAAAAATCGATGTGCTCGCACTGGGTATGCTCAGTGCCGTGCACCGCTGTTTTGATCTAATCAGCGACCATCAGCAGATCGATTTAACCATGCAATCTATCCCCAAAGATGATCGCGCCACCTACGATATGCTCTGCGCCGCCGACAGTGTCGGTGTATTTCAGATTGAATCCCGGGCCCAGATGGCCATGTTGCCGCGCCTAAAACCACGCTGCTTTTATGATCTAGTTATCGAGATTGCCATTGTCCGTCCCGGCCCTATTCAAGGGGGTATGGTGCATCCCTATTTGCGTCGTCGACAGGGGTTGGAAGAAGTGGACTATCCCAGTCAGGAAATTAAATCGGTACTGGAACGAACTCTAGGTATACCTGTATTTCAGGAGCAGGTCATTCGCCTGGCTATGGTTGCGGCGGGATTTAGTGGCGGTCAGGCGGACCAGTTGCGGCGGGCCATGGCCAGTTCAGGCAAAGTCGGCTCAAGTTCCGGTAACAACCCCACCCTCGCCCAATTTGAACAGAAACTCACCGACGGCATGATGGCGCGGGGCTATTCACTGGATTTTGCCGAGCGCCTGTTTAAGCAAATCCAAGGCTTTGGTGTCTATGGCTTCCCCGAATCGCACTCCGCCAGCTTTGCCCTACTCGCCTACGTCTCCGCCTGGCTTAAGTGCCACCACCCTGCGGCCTTTTGCTGCGCCCTGCTAAATAGCCAGCCCATGGGGTTTTACTCCCCTTCACAGCTATTACAGGACGCTCAGCGGCACCAGATAGAGATCCGCCCCATTGATGTCTGCCACAGCGGCTGGGAGCACAGCTTGGAAACGAGGAGCTTGGAAACGAGGAGCTTGGAAACTGGCAGCAGCCCTGAACCGGCAATACGTTTGGGGCTCTGTTTGATCAAAGGCTTCTCATCTCGCGCCGCGGAGAGAATTGTCTCGGCAGGTAAAAATAGCCCGCAGGGATTTAACAGCCTCCCAGAACTGAGCCGAGCGGCGGGATTATCCCAAGCGGATCTAGCCTTGCTGAGCAGTGCCGGGGCTCTGCGCTCCCTAACAAGCAATCGTCGACAGGCGCACTGGGATGCTCTGGCTATTGAAGACTATCGGCCACTACTGGAATCGGTGCAGGACAGCGATGCCCTCCCGGAAATCCTATCCACTCCCTCAGAGGTTGAAGAGCTCAATGCCGACTACAGTAGCACCGGCGTCAGCCTCGGCCGTCACCCTATGGCAATACTGCGGGAGCAGTCAAAAACCCTGCAGCGCTGTAAACGAACCATTGATTTACCCACCATGGGCAATCGCCGCTTTGTGCGTATAGCGGGTTTGGTCACTGGACGCCAGCGACCGGGCACAGCGTCGGGAGTGATTTTTTTAACTCTTGAGGATGAAACCGGGAATAGCAATATAGTAGTCTGGACAACAGTTCAGGAGCGTTGCCGCGAAGCCTTATTGAAAGGCAGTCTGTTGATGGTTAAAGGCGTGGTGGAGACTGATGGAAATGTGGTGCATGTGATTGCTCAGGAGCTAACCGATTGCAGCTCCCTATTAGCTGCGTCCTAAATCAAGACGCCTCAAAATAACCGTAATTACCAGGCGCTTTTACCTACACTTCAATCACTTGCGCAGGTCTAACCCCCAGACTCCGTTCACACACCGCAAAACCCTCATACCGAAAAATCACAAAAGGCCCCCGCGATGTCGCCATGACGGGTGCTTCTTTGGGTTCACTAATGTGCGTCAGTACCTTCTCAACCTATTGAAGAAAAGGTTGCAACGTGAATAATTGACTGACGTTATTCAACCAAACAATTACACCAGCTTTTTGGGATCTAGTAGTTTTATAAGATACTGTTCATCCAAATCCGTCATTTCAATCGCCAGTTGTAATATTGGACGTTTTTCCATATAGGCTTTCTTGGCGATCTCGGCAGCCTTGCTGTAGCCAATCTCAGTGTTGAGCGCGGTAATCAACATAGGATTGCGCGCCAAATTTGCCTCAACAACGTCAATATTAACCAGAAAATGAGCCATGCTCGTTTTACTCAAACTGACACAAGCATTTGCCAATAAATCGATACTCTGTAACAGATTGAAGGCGATCAGTGGCAACATCACATTGAGCTGAAAATTCCCCGACTGCCCTGCTACAGCAATGGTTGCGTCGTTACCTATAACCTGGGCAGACACCATCGCAACGGCCTCTGGTATTACAGGATTTACCTTGCCAGGCATAATGCTACTTCCAGGTTGTAAGGCTTTAAGGCTAATTTCACCCAAACCGGAAAGTGGACCACTATTCATCCAGCGAAGATCATTGGCAATTTTCATCAACGCTACGGCTAGTGTCTTTAGTTGTCCAGAAAGCTCGACGGCTGTGTCCTGAGAGCTTAATGAGGCAAACAAATTGTCAGCTGGTTCGAAATCAAGCAGAGTTAACGACGTTAACTCGTCACAAAATATCTCTGAAAAATTGTTCGGTGCATTGACCCCCGTACCCACTGCAGTGCCTCCCTGCGCTAATTTTAGAAGACGTTTTTGAGTGTCTTGAAGTCTTTGTATAGAGAGTTCAAGTTGGCTACGCCATGCCGACAGCTCCTGCGCGAAAGTAATCGGCATCGCATCCATCAAATGGGTACGCCCTGTCTTTAGCTGATTTTTCAGCTCTTTTTCACGAGTACGGATAACATCCGCTAGCTGTTTGATCCCAGGGATAAGCTGCTCATGGATGGCAAGGCTTGCACTGACATGAATAGTTGTTGGTATAACATCATTACTACTCTGGCTACAATTGACTTGGTCGTTAGGATTAACCCGCTTGCCAAACTGCTGAGCCGCTAATGAGGCAATTACTTCATTTGCGTTCATATTAGTACTGGTGCCGGAGCCTGTCTGAAAAACATCAACCGGAAACTGATCCAAGTACTCTCCTGACGCTACTTTTAGCGCAGCAGAATAAATAGCATCAGCTATATCGGCGTCTAAAACGCCAGATTCTCTATTAGCCCTTGCTGCAGCAGCTTTAACCAAGCCCAAACTTTGGATAAATCTGGCAGGCATTGGCGTGCCACTAATTTTGAAATTATCTACTGCTCTCTGTGTTTGAGCCCCGTAGAGCGCGCTTTCAGGAACAGACACCGCGCCCATGCTGTCATTCTCTATACGATATTTATGAGACATTTTAAACTCTTTAAGCCTCGCTGATGATGCGATTAAGCACGTATCTCAACACGCCGCCTGCCCGGTAATAGCCAACTTCAACCGGAGTATCAATTCTGGATTGGAGCTTTATCTCGCGTTGTTCACCAGTAGAATAATGAACAATGGCTGATAACTGTTGGCCGGCGGATAAGTCTTCATTAAGCCCAAGAATATCGAACCGTTCATCACCGGTTAGCTCAAGTGTTTTACGGTTCTCTCCAGGCAAAAATTGCACTGGTAACACACCCATTCCAACCAGATTGGAACGATGAATACGCTCAAAACTTTCAGCAATCACCGCCTTAACACCTAATAGCAACGTACCTTTAGCGGCCCAATCGCGGCTTGAGCCTGCGCCATACTCTCGTCCGGCAACAATAACCGTATTTATTTCGTTGCGTTGATATTCCATTGCCGCATCGTAAATAAACAGGGGGTTATCATCGCCTGACATCATTCGAGTGTAGCCACCTTCTATTTCAGGTGTCATTTCATTGCGGATACGGATATTGCCAAAAGTGCCACGCATCATGACTTCATGGTTGCCACGCCTTGAACCATAGGAATTAAAATCTTTTTCCGCCACTCCGTGCTCAGATAAATAAAGTGCCGCAGGGCTGTCCTTGGGAATGGCCCCAGCTGGAGAAATGTGGTCTGTCGTGATTGAATCACCTAACATGGCTAGCATAGGCGCCTGCAAAATATTCTCTTGATTGCCCCGATAGTGATCCTCAAAGAAGGGCGGCAACTGAATATAAGTAGAGTCCTCAGTAAACGCATAAGCAGCCTCACTATTGGTATCAATAGAACGCCAATTCTCATCGCCGTGAAAGACTTGCGCATATTCCTTCTTGAACATATCACTATTAATGGTTTCGACCAAATCAGCTATTTCAGCATTACTTGGCCAGATATCACGCAAGTAGACAGGACTACCATCACTTCCATTACCTATAGGATCTTTGCTTAGATCTATAAGTGTGGTGCCTGCTAACGCGTAGGCAACGACCAGAGGCGGCGACGCCAACCAGTTTGCCTGCACGAGCGGATGAATACGGCCTTCGAAGTTGCGGTTACCGGATAAAACTGAAGCTACGAGTAAGTCGTTTCCCTCGATGGTCTCTGAAACTCTGTCATCCAAAGGCCCTGAATTACCAATGCAGGTGGTGCAACCGTAGCCGACCAGATTAAAACCCAAGGCATCCAATGCGGTATTTAGGCCTGCTTTCTCCAGATATTCAGTGACTACTTTTGACCCAGGCGCCAGTGATGATTTCACCCAGGATTTACGTGTCAACCCTTTGGCAACGGCCCTTTGAGCGAGTAAACCAGCTCCAATCATCACTGCAGGATTAGACGTATTAGTACAGGAGGTAATCGCAGCAATCACCACATCACCATGATGCATTTCTTCGTTGATCCCAGCTACAGGAAACCCCATATCGAATTGATTAGCACGGCCATTCAATTCAATAAAATCCACCATAGCCTTGTTTAAGGCGTGAACCGGAACTCTGTCCTGAGGACGTTTTGGACCAGCAAGATTGGACTCAACGTTGGACATATCCAAATGCAGGGTCGCAGCAAAGTCCGGTGTTGGAGAATCTTGATCACGCCACATACCCTGAGCTTTGCAGTAGGCTTCAACCAACTCAATACTTTGGTCGTCACGACCACTTAGGCGTAGATAGTGAATCGTCTGGCTATCAATTGGAAATAACCCACAGGTAGCACCATATTCAGGTGCCATATTAGCGATTGTCGCTCGATCAGCCAGTGGCAAATGATCCAAGCCCGAGCCATAAAACTCGACAAACTTACCAACAACACCATGCCCACGGAGCATTTGCACGACCTGTAGGACTAAATCTGTTGCGGTGATGCCTTCTTTAAGATGACCAGTGAGTTCAAAACCGATCACATCCGGTATTAGCATAGATATTGGTTGTCCCAGCATCGCCGCTTCAGCCTCTATACCGCCAACACCCCAGCCAAGAACACCCAATCCGTTGATCATAGTGGTATGGCTATCTGTGCCTACCAGTGTGTCAGGGAAAGTAAATAGGTCTTCACCGATCGTCTCGGTACTCACTGCACTCGCTAAATATTCAAGATTCACCTGATGACAAATACCGGTACCAGGCGGAACAACACGAAAATTATCAAATGCACCCTGGCCCCATTTTAAGAATTTATAACGTTCGCTATTACGCTCCATCTCAATGGAGACGTTTTCTTCAAATGCCGTATTGCTGGCAAATTTATCGATACTCACTGAATGATCAATGACCAAATCTACCCGAGATAAGGGGTTAATTTTTTGTGCATCAATACCCTTTTTTAAAAGGGCGTGGCGCATCGCCGCCAGATCCACAATGGCAGGAACACCGGTAAAGTCCTGCATAAGTACACGTGCTGGATGAAAGGCAATTTCCTGATTACTACCATGCCCGGCACTCTGCGCTAACGCCTCAATATCTGAACGACTACTGATGACGCCATCTTCATACCGAAGTAGGTTTTCAAGTAGTATTTTGATGGAAACTGGCAGCTTTGAGATACGCTTATACTTGGCAAGCTCACCGCCATAAATGTTGTAGTAGGTATATAGTTTTTTGCCTAGCAGAAGGGTGGAACGGCAATCAAACGAGTTATCCGACATATGCATTAGTTCAGTTCCTTTATGAGTCTCGATTAGTGTGCTAAGTGCCGGATATAAACCTGTCTATTAAATGAATTTTCCTGAAACAATTAATCGGTTAATCGACGCACGCTTGATCTCTAGATCGTTCGTGGTTTTGTATTCACTCCCCCAAACTTGTTAAGCTTAGTTGGCAAATTGAAAAGTAATAAAGCGTCTTAACTGATCATGCTTTCTTCAAGTAGACAAACGTAATCTATACATCTCTGCCTATAGGTCTTTTAGGCTTTAATGGCGATTCTTAGCAGCCTGACTAGAGCTATATTATGAAACAGACTTTATCTCTGTTTAAGCTAAATATCAGCGTGCCGCATCTTTTGCCCTCAAGGATCGGAAATCCAAAGCCACGATCCAACCAACACCCAGCTATTGCTAAGTGACAGAAGCCTCAGCCAAGACCTTATAAGCTGCAATAACAGTCTCTGGTGCCTGCACTAACTCAACCAAGACCCCTTCAGCCGAGAGCGGAAATTCTTCATTGGCCACGGGATGAACAAAACACACATCGTGCCCCGCCGCCCCTTTGCGAATACCACCAGGAGTAAAACGCAGGCCCTGCTCGGTGAGCCAAGTTACAGCGGACGCCAAGTCATCAACCCAGAGCCCAACATGATTCAGTGCTGGCTTATCCACACGGGGACGTCGCTCCGTATCCAGTGGCTGCATCAAATCCACTTCCACCGCAAAGGCGCCGGCGCCCATCTCGCAGATATCTTCATCGACGTTTTCAGACTCACTGACAAAGGTATCGCGATATTTTAGGCCCAACAAATCGACCCAAAAACCGCGTAACTTAGCTTTGCTAGCACCGCCGACGGCGATCTGTTGAATACCTAAAATGGAAAATGGACGTGAATTGGACAAGGTGCTCTCTCCGACTGATTGTTCGTGAAATTAAGCGCTAAACGCTTGCTTAAATTGATCTAAAAATTTCGCCAACATATCCGCTGGCAAATCGTTGATTCCCGCCGCAGCCTCGCGACCACCGCCAGTGGGGAACTGCATACAGAGTACCGCAGCACCCTTTTTATTGTTCAGTGGCGCGCGCACACTAACTAAATAGTTACCATTGGGCTTTGCCGTCAGTACCGCATGGCCGCGGTCTGGATAGTTATTGGCCAGTTGGTTGCTAAAGACCCCACTGACGCGCCGAGACCAGGCTTCGTTAGGCAAGACGAAGGCGGCGATGGTATCCGTAGCCACAAGGGCTATCGTTGACTGTGCCGCTTCAATATCCTGACGATAGCCCTGCTCAAGCTTTTGAAAAGTTTCGCTGTTGTCGCTAACAAAATCGAATGGGCTGCGATACTCACGGAGTAAACGATAGAGTTCATCCGGTGCAAAGTGCAGCTCTTCGATGCTAGCACCATAACCGTTGTAGTTGATATAGATACCGAGATTTTCCAGTAACTCAGCCTTGTCGGCGGACAGGTGCAGATTCTTAATCAATCCATTCGCGGTGTGTTTGAGATTGTCACCATAGGTTCCCACCACTGCCCAGTCGCGATAAGCACCACGGAGATAATGGTTAATCAGCACAGATGTACAGACATCCGGCGCCTCATTGATCAATGACTTAAGTCCCGCTGAGGCCGGAACAGAACCGGCAAAATGGTGGTCCACATAAAACACCTGAGCACCCACATCCAGCGCGCGATTCAAACCTTCGCGGTTTTTATCCAGAGAGATATCCAACACCGTAATACGATCGTCGGCCTCGGGATAAACACGATTTAACAGATCAATTTCTCGCTTTACGCCGGTGACTAGTTGAGCATCACGAGGCTCTGCAAAACGCAGTTGTAGCAGTGCGCAAATACCATCCGCATCACCGTTAAAGACATCGTAGTCGGCCATCTATTCCTCTTTATACTGATTAAATTACTCTTGGCAGTATAGCGGCTCAGCGCAGCTATTGGCCGTATTGCTGGTAAAGATTATCAATTGCGGCATTAAAGCCCGCCATGGTTTGGTCAATTATTTCCTGAGCACTCAGCACTTTGTCTATGCGACCACCTACCTGACCCTGTAGCGGAATCGCCGCCTCCATATCACCGCCGAAATAGAGCGCCTGCAAATTCGCCATATGCTCCATGATATTTAACTTACCCAAGGGCTCAAGGCCCGCAGTCAATTCAGTCTTCAGTGCCCGCAGTGCTGGACGACCCTGCTGGTTTAAAAATACCGTATCAGTTTCCCGAGAGTTCACAATGGCCTCTTTCCAGTTGCTGTGCACCGGCGACTCGGCACAGGAAAGCATCCGGGTTCCCATCTGTACGCCCTCAGCACCCAGAGCAAAAGCCGCGGCCATAGAGGGGCCATCGGCAATACCGCCAGCGGCGATAATCGGGACATTGCACTGGGAGCGTATCAGCGGCAACAGCACCATAGTGGAGACCGGGCTGGGGTTTTTAAAACCACCGCCTTCGCCGCCTTCTACAACTAATCCATCAACACCGGCATCCAGCGCTTTCAGTGCCATTTCCAAAGTGGGTACCACATGAAACACAGTGATCCCTGCCGCCTGAAAATCTTTGGTGCAGACATTGGGACTGCCGGAAGAAGTGGTGACAAACTTGATCCCCTGCTCCACCACAAAATCGATAATATTACTGTCGCGCACATAAGACAGCGCCACATTCATACCGAAGGGCTTGTCGGTCAGTTCGCGCATCTTCGCCACTTCCAGCTTGATATTGTCCAGTTCACCGGAGCTGGTTTCGATCACGCCCAAACCACCGGCATTGCTCACCGCAGCCGCCAGCTGTGAACGTGCGATCCAGCCCATAGGGGCTTGAATGATTGGGTATTGAGTGCCGGTTAATTGGGTAATGCGATTGGAAAAGGTCATTTAGGTACTCTTTTTCTTATTATTATGAATTCTCATTACTGACTAGTTATTTAGCCGCGACTCGAGCTCATCAGCACCAGTCAATTGGCAATACGACCAACTGGAAGGCTCAAAGCTCCGCTTTGAGCCTTACTCTGGCGCTAGTATAAGCACTTTTTTTACTATTGAAACAGTGTAATCCCCCCTCCCCACGAAAGCAGCAATGGCACCGGCCAGCATGAAAATATTGACGGATCAATTTTTCCAACCAACCGTCTCCAAATCAAGTACGCGTAAATTATTGTCAATAAGCGAGAACACTTTGTGTACAGCTAAGATCTACACAGTTGCTAAGTGAGCTTGGGTTTAGCCTTATGTTTTACCTGACATTACCCTGTGCTTTAACTTCCAGGAATAAATCACCAATCATTTGCACGCTGGATACACTTAAAAGTAGGTATTTTGTTATTATAAAGACTATACTGCTAGAATGATTTACACTAAATACACTTTAAAGAGTATATTTTGTAATAATGAATACCTCAGCGCTAATAGACAAAATGGACAGCCTAGCCAAGCAAGGGGTCTGGCTGTTTACTCAAATGATGATTGCAGAGCTTTTCCCTGGGGAAAATATTAGGTCTATTAGGGCCTCTATTACTCGCCATACAAAAAGCGGCATTATCGTACCGATCGCAAAAGGGATTTATGCCAACGAGCGAGCCTCAAGCATCTCCGCTCACAAGCTCGAGGCTGTGGTCGCTTACCTGCGTCCTGGCCAGATTAATTATGTGAGCCAAGAAACACGTTTATCTGAGCTGGGGATAATTTCGCAGATCCCCGTCTCTCGATTAACGGTTATGACAACTGGACGATCGGGGCTGATTGAAACTCCCTACGGAACCATTGAACTCACATCAACCAAACGTAAACTGGAAGCTATTCTGTCCGGAGTTACATACGATGAAGAACGTAAAATTCTGCTGGCTGATGCAGCCAGAGCATACGGCGACCTCAAGCGCGCAAGACGCAATCTCGATCTGGTTGATCAAGTAGAGTTACACGACATAATTACTGGAGGCACAGATGAAAGCTAAGGTTGCTCGTTTAAAAGCTATTGCTAAATCAGAAGCGGGAAACAATCCGCGCCTCTTTGACACTGTTATCAAAGAGGCGCTGCATCGAGATATTCTGAGCTGCATGTCCAAATCAGGTTTGGCTTCTGATATCTGTTTTCAGGGAGGGACTGCATTAAGATTGTGCTATGGAAACAATAGGTACTCTGAAGATCTTGACTTTGTCAGTTCGAAAAAGGTCGATGAAGAAAAAATTGCCGAATTTAAACGCTTAATATCAGAGCAGATTGTCGCAGAGTATGGTGTCGAAGCCGAGTTTAAAAACCCAAAGCAGACTAGCGGCAATTCAAATGCAAGCGGTATTGATGTAAAGCGCTGGTCAATAAAGATAGAACTAGGCAAGACCATTGGCGGCAAAAAAACAAAGCAAAAAATTCATATCGAGATTGCCGAGGGCATTCCTGCCTTAGATGCACAGCCTAGGGCGGTGAGAGCCTTGGTCAATATTCCAGAAATTTCAACGCCTCCAATCATTATGATGGTGTCCTCAATGGAGGAAATACTAGCAGACAAGGTTGTCGCTATTATGGGTCGTCCCTATCTGAAGGCGAGAGATATTTGGGATATTAAGTTTTTAAGAGACAATGGCGTAAAGCTCAATTCAAGCTGGGTCGTCCAAAAGGTTGATAGTTACGCTATGGGCCTAAGTCTCGAGGGTATCAAAGACAAGCTGAATCAAAAAATTATTGAAATTGCTCAACCGAAGTCTGCGGATAAGTTTAAAGCAGAAATGTCTCGTTTTCTCGGTCAAGAAGAGGCGAAAAACTGGATTGGAGCAGAATACGGAACAGAAAGTATTTTGATGGAGGTCTGTGAATTTTTGGAACAGGCTGCTGTAGTCATTGCAGAGTCAGGCACAACTGAAAAAACGACAAAACCCGATTTGGCTAATAGCATATCGACCTGGCGAGACAAGCACACAACAAAAAAAGATATCGAACCATAAACACTTCTGACTGCCTGCTAATCAGGTGATCGGATTAGTGACTATCACTCAACTATCCTTTGATTTTGTTATTTACTTGCCTGAGCCAGGTCTTCAACAATTCTCTGCTCGATGCGGTCGAGCCGATCCTGACCAAAGACTTTAGTTTCGCCATACACTAGGCTGGGTACACCCCAGAGATCATGCCCATAGAGCTCGGCCAAATTATCCTGCGCCCACAGTCGCCATGAGTCATCATCCAGCAGCGGCCGTGCCTGGTTCCAATCCAGTCCAGCCCGCTCCACCATCTGCTGCAAACCGCTATCGGACTCTGCGAGAATCCCTTGGGACCAGACAGCTTTGGCGCAGCTCTGTAAAAAACTCAGGCCGAGGCCATAAGACTGGGCATAGGCAAATAGTGCGTAACAGCGCTCAACGCCAGCACCCAAAGGATCGGCAATACGACCAAAGGGAATGCCGTATTTATCCGCCTCGCGTTTTACATCTGCAGTGATATAACCGCTCTTTGTTTTCGGCACCTGCATACGCCGCATCACCATGGGCAATACTGGCTTGACCTCTAAGGGCACCTGATAGTGATCAGCGAGCTGCCGAGCACGCACCAGTGCAAGATAGGAATAGGGACTGCGCATAGACCAGTAGATAATAATCCCATTAACCGGGCCAGCTCCGTCCTCACCGCGGCTAGCCTTTAAACTCTGGCCACAGAAATCTCTGTGGCTTTTATCAAATTCAACGGCGATGCTCTGGTCCTGCTGCAAACCCATTTCATTAAAGCGCAGTTCCAGGTGCTCAAGACGATTGAGTCCCCAGTACCATTCGCCGCCATAGTGCAGCATGCCACTGAGATAATGCCCCTGCTGTTTAAGCAGTGCCTCATTAGCCTGCAGGTGATGGCTGTAACATTCGGCATGATCGCTAATCTTACTGTCGACAATCTCGTCCAAAATATCATTCTGACCCTGCCAGTAAGCATCAAAAAGCTCTAGGGCATGTTCAAGATAACCGGGCTGCAACTCCCAATGCAGCAACTGCGCGGTAAGTTGCATAACCCTTTTATCAGACAGCTGAGGCTGCTGAGTTGGGAAGCGCAGATTGTAGAGTTGCCCAAGATGGGCACCATCGGCAAAGGCATTGCTCTGCCAAAGGGCCGGTGCCGGATACATATCATCTTGCAAATTGAGCACAGTGCGAAAATCAAAGCTTACTGGATAGCGCTGGGCAAACTGCTGCAGCACTTGCAGCAAAAGGTAACTGTGGGCGTCATTAAGGCGCAGATAAACGGTTATCTGGTGCTCTTGCTTATTGGCTAAGCGGCGCTTTTCGGCACGCCGGCGACGCAGATTACGCAGCCACTGGCTGGTGATTAGTTGGATAACACGCGGTTTAATGAAGTGGATCATGATCGCCCAGTATTCTTATTATTGTTTTGGCTGCTTATTAAAGCGTAATTAGGCAAATTATGCAGCAGCCCTAACTCAACTCTTCTCGATAACTCTCCTCGACAACTCTTATCGACAACTAATCCCGTCCATTCATAAGCTTCAAATATATTGACACATATACTGACAGATGTAACTATCTACCAATCCAACATTGTATTGCAGACAAAATATTAATCGAGACATAAGATCATGAAAAAACGCTATATAGCAGGCACCATCGCCCTACTCCTGGCCCTGACTGTCTACAATGAGCGCGGCGCTGTCATGTTGAAAATACTGCCTGGCGCTCTGGATAAAATGATGGCTGCGCAACCGCTGGCAGAGCTGCCCGACGGTTTGCATATCAGCCTCTGCGGTGCTGGCGGCCCTATGCCGAGCACTAATCGGTCCGGCCCCTGTGTTGCAGTTATGGCGGGAGAGCAGTTATTCATTGTCGACGCAGGCACCAATGGCGCGCGCAATCTCGGACGTATGGGGTTTAATCAGGGCAACATTGAGGCGCTATTTTTAACCCATTTCCACTCCGACCATATAGATGGCCTAGGCGAAATGGCGATGTTGCGCTGGGTCGCTGGCAACCACAGCAGTCCACTGCCAGTTTATGGTCCCGAGGGCGTTGCAGACGTGGTGGCAGGCTTTAATCAAGCCTATGTCCAGGATGCGGCGCACCGTACCGATCACCACGGCACTGCGGCCGTTCCCCCCAGCGGTACCGGCATGAACGCGGTGAGCTTTGCCTTGCCAGAGGCTGGCGAGTCACTGACGGTCTATGCCAATGACAATCTGCAGATCGAAATGATCAGCGCCAATCACTTCCCAATCACGCCCGCCGTGGCCTACAAATTCACCTATAAGGATCGCAGCCTGTTGATCTCTGGAGACACGGTTAAGTCTCCAGCCATAGAAAAGCATTCAGCAGGCGTTGATCTGCTGGTTCATGAGGCACTGTCGACAAAGCTGGTTCTACTTCTGGCTGAGTCTGCGGCACGAATGGGCAATCCGCTGCGGGAAAAGATCTTCAATGATATTCACGACTACCACAGCACTCCAGTGGAAGCTGCAGAGGTTGCGCGGGATGCAGATGTAGGTCACCTGCTCTATTACCATGTTGTGCCGCCGCTCATCGCACCTGGTATGGAGGCGATCTGGCTAGAGGGTGTCGATAAAGTGTTTTCCGACTTTACTCTAGGCGAAGATGGCACCAGTGTTTCACTGCCAGCTAACTCCAGCGAGATTATCCATCACTCAACCCTGTAGAGCGCTGCGCTCCAAAATGCACCGCTTTGAGTAGCAGCTGATTGTGGCGCTGCTCTTCAGTCAGGTCCCAGATTAATCCTAAAAACGCTTAAAACGCTTAAATCCCAGAAAATCCTCAATCGCAGGACTAAGCAGTCATCAGTTGCCATTTACTTAGCAGGCCCCCAGGCCGATACTCATGTAAAATAGGCGTTTGACTGTTTTCGCCCTACAATCAGGTCAAGTTTGAACGCTTTTAATTCAAAGATTGTAATTCAAAGCTTTTAATTGACAGCTTTTAATTAAAAGCTCAGATCAAAAACTATAAAAAGAAAACCAGCGCACCGCTAAGCTAGTACAACCGGTTCGCACAGAGGGGAACACTATGCTTTTACGCACGCTCACCAGTCTCACTACCGCAGCATTACTCGGGCTTACCAGCCTCGCGATTGCCCAGCCCGCTGCTCAACCCAGTGTAGTCAACGAACAGTCTATCGCCAATCCGGACGCCGAATGGCTGAGCTATGGCCGCGACTATCAAGAACAGCGTTTCAGTCCTCTGGACAAGGTTAATCGCGACAACGTCAATGAGCTAGATCTGGCCTGGTCGTTTAAGTTCGACACCGCACGGGGTATGGAAGCCACGCCTCTGGTTCACAATGGTGTGATCTATGTGAGCACCGGCTGGAGCCATGCCTATGCTCTGGATGCCCGCACTGGTGAAGAACTCTGGCACTTTGATGCCAAGGTACCCAAATCCCATCTAATTAAAACCTGCTGCGGCCCCGTTAACCGCGGCGTGGCAATCTGGCAGGAGGACGAAAACTCCCCTCTGCAAGTGTTTCTCGGTGCCCTAGACGGTCGATTGATCGCCCTGGATGCCCTCACCGGCGAACAGAACTGGTCGGTGCAAACCACTCCTACCGATGGCAACTACAGCATTACCGGCGCACCCCGCGTGGTTAAAGGCATGGTTGTGATTGGCAATGGCGGCGCCGAGCTCGGTGTGCGTGGTTATGTCAGCGCCTTCGACGTCAACACTGGCGAACAAAAATGGCGCTTTTACACTGTCCCCGGAGATCGCAACAAGCCCCAGGAAAGCCCTGCTCTGGAAGCTGCTCTGGAAACCTGGAAAGGTGACGAGTGGTACACAGTTGGCGGCGGCGGTGGCGGCACAGCTTGGGATTCCCTGGTTTATGATCCCGAATTAGACTTACTTTATATAGGTACAGGTAACGGCTCCCCTTGGAATCGTGATCTGCGTAGCCCCGGTGGCGGCGACAACCTTTACCTCAGCTCCATAGTGGCGCTTAAGCCGGATACTGGCGAATATGTTTGGCACTACCAGGTTACGCCCAGAGACAACTGGGACTACACTGCCACTCAACAGCTAGTGCTGGCGGAATTAGAACTTGAAGGTAAAACCCGCAAAGTCATTATGCAGGCACCTAAAAACGGCTTCTTCTATGTTTTGGATCGGGTTACTGGTGAACTGCTTTCAGCAGATAAATTCGCCAAAGCAACCTGGGCTAGCCATGTCGATATGGAAACCGGTCGTCCCGTAGAGACTAAGTATGCCGACTACCAATCCAATGGCGGCAGCTATATTTGGCCCGCCCCTTTCGGCGCACACAACTGGCAGCCAATGACCTACAGCCCTAAAACCGGCCTGATGTACATTCCAGTACAAAATGTCCCGACATTCTTTAAAGGTATGGAAACGGTCAGCTATCAGGTTGATCGCTGGAACACCGGCGTGGATCTCAATGAAGTACGCGATCCTAAAAGTTGGGTTGCTGGTCGCGCCGCAGTGGATGCGCTGATTTACGGTGAGTTAGTGGCCTATGACCCGATTAAGCAACAGCGCGCCTGGTCTGTTAAGCACCCTGAGCCCTCCAATGGAGGCATTCTCAGCACCGCCGGTGATCTGGTGTTTCAGGGTACTTCAGGGGGCAAGTTTGCGGCCTATGACTCGACCAATGGCGATATTCTTTGGCAGTACCAGTCTGACAGTGCGGTGCTGGCTGGTCCAATAAGCTATGAGTTAGACGGCGAGCAATATATAGCCGTAGCTCAGGGCAGCGGTGGTGCTCTGATGCTCGCCGGTGGCGATGAAGTGAAGCGCAACAGGGTCAATCAAAACAAACTGCTGGTATTTAAGAAAGGCGACTTTAACCTGACTCAGCCGATTCAAGACAATGGTGAGTCAGTGATTATGGCCCTTGGCCACGAGGCCAATGATGATGAGCAGGTGATCACTCACGGCGAAGAGATATATGGTCGCAACTGTGGTTCATGCCACGGCATCAGTGCCAAAACCAACTATGTACTGCCTGACTTACGCCATATGAGTGAGCAGACCCATATAGACTTCACCGCGATTGTGCTGGGTGGCGCCTATGCCCACAAAGGTATGGCCGGTTTCTATGCGACCCTGACTTCCGAAGATGTGGATGCAGTGCACGCGTTTTTGGATCGCCAGCAACAGCGACTACCAGAAATGGTTGAAATGAGTTTCTTGCAGAAGATTGAATACTGGGTTAACTATGGTCTTGCTAAGATTGGCGAGCGCTATCCGGATCTGCTGAATGCGACACGCGGTATGATGATGTAAAACAAAAAAGCTGCATCTCAGTGAATACTGGGATGCAGCTTTTTTTGCTTTTAACTTTCTAAAAAAACACTTAAAAAACTCTTAACAAACTCTCAAAAAAACTCTTAACAAATTCTCAAAGCACTGCATAAAGACGTCTTACATAAGTCTTAGCTACCAGTGTAAACCGGCGGGCGCTTTTCCCCAAAGGCATGCATGGTTTCGTGCATATCATTTGATTTCAAACTGGTCATCAGGGTAAACAGTCCATTTAATAACAGGCTTTGCTCGGTGGTCAAATCTTCACTCTGCTGCAGTATAAACTTGGTGCCGCGCACTGCCAGCGGTGGATTGGCTGCGATTGTATTAGCCATCTCCATAGCCGCCGCATAGGTGCTATCAAAGTCATCATAGACATCATTTACCAGACCGATTTTTTCCGCTCTAGCGGCATTGATATCTTTGCCTGTGTAAGCCAATTCAGCCATATGCCCAGCACTGATAATTTTCGGCAGACGCTGCAATGTACCCACATCAGCGACTAGGCCTATACGTGTCTCGCGCACACCGAACTGACCGTCTGCGGCGCTGATACGCACGTCACAGGCGGTGATCAGATCAATGCCTGCACCCAGGCAATAGCCGTGAACCACGGCAATAACCGGCAGCTGGCATTTGGCCAGAGACGAGATCGCCTCCTGAAACGCAGTGGTAAAACCAAGTTGGTTCAAATTAGCCACGGCTTCAGAGGGCGCCTCTTTGGTATGCTTAGCGTCTAAACCACCGGCCATCAAATCGATACCAGCACAGAAGTGCTTGCCGCGTCCGGCAAAAATAATCGCTCTAATATCAGCATCCGCAGCAAGCTCATTTAGCGCTTCCGGAATCGCTGCCCACAACGCTGGGGTCAAAGCATTAAACTTCTCGGGACGATCCAGCCATAGAGTGCCGACGGCACCGTTTTTTTCAATTGAAACTACATCTGAAGTAAAAGCCATTCTTGGGCACTCCGGTATCTAATAAATTTAATTTCTTGCTACTTTTTATTATTTTTGTTGCTCTTTATTACGAGCCTAGCCTTAATAACCAGCAGTGCCATCCATAATTTTCTCATAGAGATCCCGCTCAAGCTTTTGATATTTCTTAACCCGCGGTGGCATTACATAGAGTTCATCAGTTACCAGATCCAAATTGAAAGCCTGCTTGCGCAGATCTCCTTTGAGTAATTTAAAGGTGCCAGTGGTAGTTGCCTCAGGCTGTACCCGAACAAATACAGGCTGGGAAAAATGCGTTAGATTAGCGTTAACAAAATCCGAGAAAGCATCCACATCAAACACCTGTCCCGCTCTCAGTGTTAATGACACCATGCCCGCTTTACCCTCTGTGGCAGGTATATCCACACCATAGACATTGGCCATCTCAACCTGCTCACAGCCATTGAGGATTTCACCTACCTCATTGGTGGAGACATTTTCTGAACGCCAGCGGAAGGTATCACCCACTCGATCGACAAACTGGTAGTGCTTCTTGCCCATGGCGAAACCTACATCGATTTCGTTAATCAGGTCGCCAGTGTTAAACCAAGCATCTCCCGGCTTAACCACATCCCGTAGAATCTTTGATTCGGTGGCATCGTTATTGGTGTAACCATCGAATTTGTAGCGCTCATCAATCTCACCGAGTAACAACCCGGCCTCCCCCACTGGCACCTGAATCAACTCATCATTGGCATCGCGGACCATTTCATCGGCATCAATATCATATTTCACCAGCATGATATTGGCCGGGGTCAAACCCATGGTGCGTTCTTTATTTAAGGCATTAAAAAAGGTCACATTGCCTTCACTGGAACCGTAGAATTCACAGACCCGCTCTATGCCAAAACGCTGTTTAAACTCATCCCAAATATCCGGTCGCAGGCCATTGCCAAACACTCTTGTCAGAGTATTGTTTTGCTCGAAGGGGGATACCGGCTGAGCCAATAGATAGCGACATAGCTCACCCACATAAATAAAGTTGGTGGTCTTGTACTTATACACATCGGACCAAAACTCTGATGCAGAGAACCGGCGACGCAAGAAGATAGATGCACCTGTATAAAAAGAACTGCCTATACCGCACATCAATCCAGTGCCGTGAAACAGTGGCAGACAGAGATAAAAGCGATCGCTGGGTTTAGCCCGACAACCGGCTAAGCCAAAGGCGTGGGCGGCGGCCAACCAGCGGCGATGGGGGATCTTCGCGGCCTTGGGCATGCCTGTAGTGCCGGAGGTAAATATATACATGGCTGTAGAGCCAGCCAGGATAGTATTGGTATCCTCAAGATTGGTGGTCGGGTACTGCTCCAAGGTGCTGACAATATCTTCGGCATTTTCAGGCACCGGATTGCTGCGTTTATCTGCGACCCAAAGAATATCTTCGTCGCCTAATGATAACTCAGAGCGCACAGCATCTAGACTGCCATAGATCTCTTCACCTACCAGACACTTGGTAGAACCAGAAATGGTGACACAATGCGCTAATTGGGCACCGGTTAAGGCATAGTTAATCAGACTCGAAATGGCACCAATTTTTTGCAGAGCAAAGGTACAGGCGAGCATTTCAATTCGATTTTCCATCATCACCGAAACAGAGTCGCCGCGCTTAACGCCACGGGCCATTAGCGCGTGAGCAAACTGGTTGGTTAGAGCATTAAACTGGCCCCAGGTTAGCTCCTTGCCCTCAAATATAATCATACTGCGGTCAGCGTATTTGGCTACGGTGCCCTCTAATACGCTGGCCATGGAGACTGCGTCTTCGTTGCTCGTCGGCTTGACCGACAAAACTGGAACCAACTGAAGAAACTCTTTGGTGACACGAAAAACTTCTTTTATATCAAACATAGGTAGCCCGTTATTTTTTAGTGCTTTTAACTGGTACTTTTCAACCAGTATTTTTAACCAGTATTTTTAACCAATAGTTCTCAGTTAGGCTAAGCCGACAATTTTTCTCATCAGCTTATTCATGCCACCAATCCAGCGGTCATAGTTGCTGGTTTTATTGCGCATATAGTCCAGCACAATAGGGTGAGGCAAGATCATAAAGGACTCAGCGCGGAGCCCCTCGACCACAGTGTCACAGAGTTCTTCTGGTTCGATCATACCGTTGCTGGCCGCTGCCGCTGTGGCGTCGTTGTCGTTATCGGTCATGGCAGTGCGCACCGCCTGTGGGCAGAGCATCGACACTTTGATGCCCTCATGCTTGTGGTGAATTGCAAGCCACTCGCCAAAACCTACAGCAGCGTGCTTGGTGACACCGTAAGCGGCACCGCCAATCTGATTTAACAATCCGGCTGCAGAAGAGGTATTGAGGAAATAACCGCCACCTCGGGCAATCATTAACGGCAACAGATGACGGGCGGCATAGACATGTG
>Ga0307488_10001118_pt1 | contig 22493 bp, 35 predicted proteins | sample SB02metaG_FD_202248 | JGI IMG/M metagenome (GOLD analysis project Ga0307488, IMG submission 202248) | Sea-ice brine microbial communities from Beaufort Sea near Barrow, Alaska, United States - SB 0.2 | ecosystem: Environmental > Aquatic > Marine > Coastal | place: USA: Alaska | collected... | reverse complement strand
TCTCAGGCGTAACTTTTGTAGATGAAGACAATATGGCTTCAGACTCTGCAACTAAAGTACCAACACAGCAATCAGTAAAAGCATACGTTGATGCGGCAGTAACAGGACAAGACTTGGACTTCCAAGGTGATACAGGTGGAGCACTTGCTATTGATTTAGACAGTGAAACATTAACTATTGCAGGTGGAACAGGAGTTAGTTCAGTTGGTTCAGGCAATGGCGTAACATTAAACCTAGATGACACGGCAGTAACAGCGGCAAGTTACGGAAGTGCTACAGCAGTAGCAACTTTCACAGTTGATGCACAAGGACGTTTAACAGCGGCCGGTGAAGCATCAATTACTACTTCTTTAACAATTCAGTCAGATGATGCGGCGGATAACGTTGTAGCATTAGCATCTGATAAGTTAAAACTGTTGGGCGGAACAGGTATTACTTCAAGTAATACTGCAGATGACGTAACGTTTGCACTTGATGACACGGCAGTAACGGCCGCTTCATATGGTAGTGCAACAGCAATTCCAACTTTTACAGTTGACGCACAAGGACGTTTAACAGCGGCCGGTGAAGCGGCAATTAGTTCAGACCTAGTAATAGGTGCTGATACTGGTTCAGATGATACAGTAAGAGTCGGTACTGATACAATTAACTTTGCAGGTACTTCAAACGAAACTACAACAACAGTTAGTAATAATACTATTACTGTTGGACTAGCAGATACAGTAAGTGGACTAACAAGTGTTGGTGCTACTACTTTAACTGATGGAACTGCTTCTTTAAGCAGTGGTGCTCTAACAGGCGCAACTAACGGTACGTTCTCAGGAACAGTACAGTATGGTTCATTAAGTGACGGTACAATTACTGTAACAGGTTTTGCAGATGAAGATAACATGGCATCAGATAGTGCTACACTTATCCCAACTCAACAATCTGTTAAAGCATACGTTGATTCAGTAGCAACAGCGGCAGACTTGGACTTCCAAGGTGATACAGGTGGAGCTCTAAGCATAGACTTAGATTCAGAAACACTTGATATTGCTGGTGGTACAAACATTAATACAGCAGGTTCTGGTAATGAATTGACTGTAAACCTAGACGCAACCTTAACTGGTTTAACTAGTGTTACATCAACAACATTAACAGATGGAACAGCAAGTATTAATAGTGGTGCTTTAACTGGTGTTACAAGTATTAATACATCAGGTGATGTAACTGTTGGTGGTAACTTAACTGTTAGTGGTACACAAACTAGTGTAAACTCTACTAACACAACTATTACAGATACATTGGTTGTATTACAATCTGGCTTAACAGGTGCTAACCCTAACGACATTGGTCACATATACGAAAGAGGAACTGACGGAGACAACGGCTTCTTTGGTTGGGATCAAAATGTTGATAGATTTGTAGCGGCAACTACTACTGCTGACGGTTCAACTGCTGGAGATTTAACTCTTACAGCGGCTGACTTTGAAGCGGCAGGAATTACAGCAACAGGCATTACTGCATCAGGCGTAGTATCATTTGGTACTTTGACTGACAGTGGTGAAAGCATAGCAGTAACTAAATTTGTTGATGAAGCAGATGGAATTGGTAGTAACGATAACGATACTAGTATTCCTACTTCAGCGGCAGTTGTTGATTATGTTGCTAATAACGGCGGTGACGGACTATTACTTAGAAGTGCTATTGGAAATGGCGCAACTACAGTAGCAATAGGAACAGTACCAAACGTTTCAAGCAGAACATATTATGCTAATAAAGTTGTAATTAAAGTTAGTACTGCATTTAGTGGTAACAATATTAATTATATTACAGTAAAAGAAAATGCAGGTGCAGGAACATCAGTAGTAGCAAAAGCAGACGCTGATGCAACAACAGTTGGAACTTACATTATTGAATTAGATGGTGATATTACTTTAACAAAAAATGCGGCAGTAACGTTAGCATTCTTTGACGCAAGTGATAACGCAGTTTCCCCAAGTGCGGGAGCGGCAGTGGCCTCGGTTCATTACAACTGGAGTTAATTACTAGTTAGTTAATAACAAATTAAAAGGGTCTTTTTTAGGCCCTTTTTTATGACTAGAATGTATAAATAATATATGTAACGCAAGTTACGTCGTTCATTCACTCTAAATGTAGCAGTGAACGGAAGTAGTCGTTAGACGAAGGAACGCATCTTCGTTCATCTGGAAACAGACGGAAGTAGGTGATAATACCGAAGGAACGCATCTTTTAGGAGATGTAAATGACTAAGTATCAACAAATGGCACAATTAAATCGTGCTGTCAGAAGACAACTTAAGAATAAGAAAATTGTAGCAAATCTATTGCAATTCCCTCATGTTGAAAAACAAAAGAAGAATTGTGAATGGCCTTTGTATATAACAGACAATCCGTTTTATCCTTAAGGAATATTTAAGAGGGCTCCGGCCCTCTTATCTAATTTCGTCTTGCTGGGTTAGGCGCTTGTACACCAATTCTAAATGTTAGACAGAGGAACAGGTTCTCTATCATGCTATCATTAGCAGTAAGTCCCCATGGTATATGACTAGGAAAGAATACAACTTTATTAGTTTTTGGCTTTACAATAAACATAGATTCCTGTGTATTTTGTTGTGCATATAGTTTCTCACTAAAGTTGTTTAAGTATAAATGAGACCCTTTATCTGTAGTCTGTAAAAACAATAATGCATTGTACCAACGCATTGGTTCTATGTTTACATTGTATTGATGTCCTGGATTTACTCCCAACATATAAGGATTACATACTTGTATCTCATTTGTTTGGGTTGGTAAAACCTTTTGACAGTCGCTTATAAAATGATGAGATATTAACTTACATAGTTTCCCATGCCCGTCTGCTAATGGGTATTCTTTGTTAGTTCTCCAACCATAGTTAGTATCCTGTGCTATGCCAGAATCGTACATTTGGTCTCTTTCTAATTTAAGAGTCTCTATCATTGTGTCAGGAATAGCAATATTCTGTTCAAATAAATAGTTTGGGAAAACTGTATGTGTTCTAATTCTCATACTACTATTTAACAAAAATACTTGACAGGTAATAGTTTTCCTTGTATAATAGTACAGTAACTTAGGAACTATTATGAAAAAAGATAAAATTATATTAACAGATATAGACGGAGTTGTACTTGATTGGGAAGAAGGCTTCAATGTTTGGATGCAACATCACGGACATAACCTTACTGAAGGATACCAATATGTATATGATGTAGGTACAAGATACGGCATTACAAAACAAACTAGTCGTAGTTTAATTAAACAGTTTAACGAAAGTGCCGCAATAGGGTTTTTGCCCCCATTGAGAGATGCACAATGGTATATTAATTTACTACATGAGAAGTTTGGCTATAAGTTTATTGCTATTACAAGTCTTAGTTTAGATCCTTATGCAAAAGAATTAAGAAAACGTAATCTTAAAAAACTAATGGGAGACGCATTTATTGATGTAATCTGCTTAGACACAGGTGCAGATAAAGACGAGATACTTGCAGACTATGGACACAAATATCCAGGCAATTACTGGATAGAGGACAAGCCTGAAAACTTAAAAGCAGGTACTGATATTGGACTTACAGGTATACTAATGGAGCATGGGCATAACATGGATGCTACCATTGAGGGTACTGTCGTTAAGAATTGGGAAGGAATACTCCAATTGTTAACATCAAAATAAGATAAATATAAGTACCATCCAATAATACCTTTTTAGGTAAAATATCCTTTATAAATATAACTTTTAATATAGGAGAAAAAATTGTTTAAATTATTTAAAACGACTCTAGCAGTTGCGGTGTTGTCATTTATGGCTGTACCAACATTTGCAGGAGTAGGTGCATCAGTAGGTTATTCTAGTGATTACATCTTTAGAGGCCAATCACAAACTCAAGGCGAAGGGACTTTTACTGTCCAAGCAGATTTTGATATGGGCGGATTCTATGTAGGTGTATGGACTGGCGAAGTTGACTTCTCAGATGCAGACAGAGAGACTGATATGTATGTGGGCTATGCAATGGACTTAGGTTCACTTACTATAGACGTTGCATACGTAGATTATACTTATAGCGGAAATGATGCTCTTGACGGATCAGAAATTTGGCTTACAGGTTCTTTAGGTGACGTATCAATTACACACATAATGGGACAAGATGACTGGAACGACTATACGAAATTTGGATACGCAGTAATGGGTGTTGATGTTTCTTATGGTATGTATGATAATGTTGGGGACAACATTACAATATCTAAGTCATTTGATTTACCTTTTAATTTATCAGGAGAGTTAGCATACGTTGACTTTACTGCTGATGATAATTCAGGAATGATGGACGAAGATACAGTAGTATTTTCATTATCTAAAACATTCTAATTTAAATTAGAAAAGAAAATGCCTCCTTTTGGGGGTATTTTTTTGACTAAAAAGGTTGACAATATATAAAAATTTGCTATACTAGTGTATATTAAATGAAAAGATGGGAGTCAATATTTATGTTTAAAACAACAGATGTAATCGCAGTTAGTTGTGCCGCACATAGATTTAATAGTGGGTTTCTAAGTAAAGATACTATTAGATTTGATAAAAAGTTTGAAGGCAAAAGAGCGAACAGTGACTTACTATATGCACATTTTTTAGAGCCTAAAGAACTTAAATTTAAAAATCCATTGCCTAAACTAATGGTTAATAAAGATGATATTGCGATGGCAGAAAATGTCATAGATTATTTAAAGGGTCTTAGTTTTAAAGCAATAGAAAGAAAATTAACAGAGTTTGAGAGTAATGTTTTAACTCTAGTAAATTCAGAATATATTGATAAGACGCAATTGGGTATTACATCTAGTTTACCTAAAGTATATTATAATAAAATAGATCAAGATGCTTGGACTGATAGAGAATTAGAATTATCTAGAACTAGCCACGTTGTAGGGACATTACATGAAAGAGGCACTTTTGAGGCAACTATTGAATTTGTAAGATATATACCTAGAACTATGAGTTACTTGGTAACATGTAGTGTGAAAGGTGAGCATATATTAAAATTTTTCTATTCTAAAAATATCAATCTAGGTGATACAATCACATTAGAGGGTTATGTAAAATCGCACAACAAAGGTAGATATCATAACGGTATGGAAACAGTTGTTAATAGAATAAAAATATCAAGTGAATTGAACCAGTAAGGTAATACTTGAGGGCGGTATAAAAACCCAAAGAGTTAATGACTTACAATATGGCTGAACGCCTAGTTGAATGATCCGTAATTTGGTATGTCCCAGATTACGGATTCCCCTTTCTGTGATAAATAGTAGTATAACAAATTAGGGAGTTATACAATGGCAGACGACACAGAAAAGAAATTTCATCCAGCCGATTCTAACGGTGATGGAAAGGTTTCAAAAGCCGAAGAGGCAATGTATTTAGAATTTAAACGTAAAGAATTAGAAGATGCAGACGCAATGCGTGATGCACAACGAACAATGACTTGGTTTGCATTAGCAGGACTATTGCTATACCCATTTGCTGTCGTAGTTGCATCTTTAACTGGCTTAGAACAAGCAAGTGAGATACTTGGCGATATGGCCGCTACATATTTTGTAGCAGTAGCAGGTATCGTAGCCGCGTTCTTTGGATCACAAGCATACGCAAAAGGTAAGTAATTGTAATGTTTATTAAACACTTTGTAAGAATGCTGACACGAGAAGAACTTCCTGATGAGGATGTTATTGTGTATTTTGATGTTGTGCAAAGTGTTGTACCAACTAAACTACTCGTTGCTTACGATGAAGAAAAAGCAAAGGTGGGTATAGAAGTTATGGCATATACTAGCGACGATAACGATGGTGATATGTGGATATATGAAATTGTTTTGGAAGAAGCAATTGGTTCCGATGAAGGTGATGAAATATCTGAGGAATTATTTAACGAATTTGACGACATACAATTTACATTTGAAGCATCGGTAGAAGTGTGATGCTTGTAGAAGTACATCACACAGGTGAACAATTCCAAGCCTTTGATTCCAAAGGCAATATAATAACTACTAGAGAAATATTAGAAGCAATCTCTTTCGAGAACTTCCCCGGATTCAAATCTGTGTTTACATTAGAATTAGATCTTGACAGTACCAGGAAACCTGTTATACTACAAGAACTAGGCGTAAATATAAACATAGAATCGAGGTAGTAAGAATGGCATTTAATAAAACATTTAATCAAGAAGAAGTTGCAAGACTTAAAAAATTAATAACTGAGGGCGATCAAGTCCTATACGAAGTAGACGCTCTAAACGTAGGGCTCCGCGAAACGGTAAAAGCAATAGCAGAAGAAATGGACCTTAAACCAGGTGTATTAATGAAAGCAGTAAAAGTTGCCCACAAAGCCAAATTTCAAGATGAGTTTGATAAGTTCGATGAACTTGAAACTATTTTAGAAACTGTAGGCAAAACACTATAAAACAATTGACAAGACAGTCATAATACTGTATACTAGTATTATGATTAAGGCAAGATATCTATGAGTTATGTAGACGCATTCTACGAATCCGGAAAAGACGTAGTTACAGTTGTAGAACGTGTGAATGGCGAACGTATAATTACAGACGTTAAACCAGAACACAATTTTTATTATGGTGACCCAAACGGTAAACATAAAAGTATCTTTGGTGATAATGTAACTGAAGTAAGGTGCAATAGCCAAAAAGACTTTAAAAAGAATCTAGGTATATGTAAGCACAATGGCTTATACGAAAGTGATATACGACCCGTACAGAAGGTCCTAGAGCGAGATTATTTAAACATAGACCCGCCTAAATTACAAACTGCATTTTTCGATATTGAAGTAGACTTTGACCCTACTCGAGGATACAGTAGTCCAGAAGATGCCTTCTCGCCTATTACATCTATTGGAGTATATTTACAATGGATGGATGCAATGATTTGTTTAGCAGTTCCTCCTAAGACATTAACATGGGAACAAGCACATGAAGTAGCAAGTCCTCTATCAGAAGTTAAATTATTTAGAACAGAAAAAGAAATGCTTGATGTGTTCCTAAATGTAATTGAAGATGCAGATGTATTAAGTGGCTGGAATAGTGAATCTTACGATATACCCTATACCATTAATAGAATTATTAGAACTATGGGTAAGTCAGAAACAAGACGTATGTGTTTACTTAAAAAACTTCCTAAGGAAAGAAAGTTTGTACAATATGGTAAAGAGACACAAAGTTTTGACTTAGTAGGTCGTGTACACTTAGACTATTTAGAACTATATAGAAAATACAACTACGAAGAAAGGCATAGTTACAGATTAGATTATATTGGTGAAATGGAAGTAGGTGAAAAGAAAGTTGTATATGAAGGAAGTCTAGATAGACTTTATAATCATGACTTCCTAAAGTTTTTAGAATATAACATACAAGATGTTATGCTATTAGATAAAATGGATAAGAAGTTACAATTTATTGACTTAGCAAATATTATATCACATGAAAATACTGTACTACTTCCAGTGACAATGGGTGCCGTAGCAACTACAGAACAAGCAATTATTAATGAAGCACATAGACGTGGCATGGTTGTCCCTGATAAGATTAGAGGAGATCGAGAACGAGACACAGCGGCTGGCGCCTTTGTGGCATCTCCAAAGAAAGGATACCATGAATGGATAGGCAGTATGGATTTAAACAGTCTATACCCTAGTGTGTTTAGAGCATTAAACATGGCACCAGAGACTATTGTTGGACAACTTAGAGACGATTATACTATAGAGGAAATTACTAATAAAATTAAATTGGAAAAAAGTTCTTTTGCTGATGCATGGCATGGGAAGTTTGGTACTAACGAGTTTGAGTTTGTAAACAACAAAGACGTAGATCATGTAATGAATTTAGATATGGAAGACGGCTCTACACATAAAGTTACAGGTGCTGATGTATACAACTTAGTATTCAATAGCGGACAACCTTGGAACATAAGTGCTAATGGCACTTTGTTTAAAACAGATATACAAGGTGTTGTGCCTGGCCTATTAGAACGTTGGTATTCTGAGAGACAAGAATTACAGGCCAAGAAAAAGTCAGCAACAACTGATGCAGAGAAGGCCTTTTATGATAAAAGACAGTTAGTTAAAAAGATTATCCTTAATAGTTTATATGGTGCTATACTTAATCCAGGTTGTAGATTCTATGACAAACGTATAGGGCAATCAACTACACTTACTGGTAGAAGCATTACAAAACATATGGCATGTGAAACAAATAGGATGCTTACAGGCGAATATGACTATCAAGGAGATTGCATAGTATATGGTGATACTGACTCTGTATACTTTAGTGCTGTCCCGGCCTTGCCAGAAGGTGAAAAACTGAATATGGATAGTGCTATTAAATTATATGACCATATATCAGATACTGTTAGTGATACGTTCCCCAAGTTTTTAAAAGACACATTTAATGTTCCAGAGACCTCAGGTGCTGTGATGATTGCCGGTAGAGAAGTAGTAGGCAAGTCTGGTTTGTTCCTAACAAAGAAAAGGTATGCTATACTTTGTTTAGACATAGAAGGATATCAACCAGAAGGCGGCAAACTAAAAGCAATGGGATTAGAAATTAAACGTTCTGATACACCTGAATTTATACAAGACTTTTTAGAAGAAATATTATTTGATTGTTTGGATGGTAAGACTGAAGATGCCGTCCTTACTAAAATTATGGACTTTAAAGAATATTTTAAAAATTTGCCTGCATGGGAGAAAGGTACTCCTAAGAGAGCAAACAACGTGACTATGTATACACAAAAGATGAACTCACAGGCGAGGGTTGCCAGTAGCCACACTCTACATAAGTTAGAAGCATTAGAAAACGAAGGTAAGAAGTCAATGATACCTGGGCATGTTAGAGCAAGTGTGAACTGGAACAATTTAAAACAAGCAAACAGTGATCAATATAGTTTACCAATAACTGATAGTATGAAAGTTATTGTATGTAAACTAAAAAACAATCCAATGGGTTATACTAGTGTAGCCTATCCAACAGATGAGCTCAATATACCCAAGTGGTTCAAAGAGTTGCCTTTTGACGAGGAACTGATGGAAGAAACAATTTTAGATAAAAAGATTAAAAATGTCATAGGTCCTATGGGGTTTAATCTAGATAAAACAACACAAAGTAAAACTTTGTCTACGTTCTTTGAATTTTAATCTAAAAAAAAGGAGAAAAAGTAATTGACTTTTCTAAATAGTAATGTATAATAAATTATATCGCGGAGAATAATTATGGCAATAAAAGATGTATTTAAAGATGTTCTAAAACATACACATGGTTTGGGTATCTTTGAAATGGTAAAAATAACCGGAGAAGTTGATAAAACTATTGTTGAGACTGTTGACGCAGACAAAACAGTAATTTTTAAAGGTGAGACCTTACAACCTGTTCCAGATTTTGTAGACGCAACTGTTGGACTAAGCAGAATGGGTGTACTACAAGGATACTTACAGTATCCAGGCTTTGATGATGCAGATGCTACAGTTAATGTAGTAACACAAGAACGTAACGGTGACGTTGTTCCTGTTGAAGTTGCATTTAAAAGTAAAGAGGGTAACGATGCAAACTATAGATTTATGTTAGCAGATGTTATCAATCAACAATTAAAAAGTATTAAGTTTAAAGGTGCTGAGTTTGATGTAAACATTGTTCCAACTAAAAAGAACTTATCTGACTTATCATACTTTAATAGTGTGTTAGGAACATATGAAGCAAACTTTAGTCCTAAAACAGATGGTACAGAGTTATACTTTCATATAGGAGATGGGGTTAGTGATAGAACTAAGATTCTTATTAGTAACGACATTGACGGAAGTATTACTAAAGACTGGAGATGGCCTTTAGATATTGTACTTAAAATTTTAAGATTAAGTGATTCAAGTAATGTTGTAATGAGTATTAATGATGAGGGACTATTACAAATTATAGTTGATTCAGGTATTGCAAAATACACATACTTACTTCCAGCAAAGAGTTAAACTATGAACTTTGATAAGAAAATAGAAGACTACGCATTATACTTGCCGGCTATTAGTGCCTTTTATACAAGGCAATTAGCAAAGTATGATGACGAAGTGGATACCATGAGATGTCCAGAAGGATTTGAAAAGGGTCTACAAGGTCTGAATTTCTTAGACGAAGATGGTTATTACTACTATCCTTATGGGTTATATTCAGCCGGTCACGCCCAATTAGACCTAACTAAAACTGACATACATGAGCGTATGATTCAGAAACGTGATAGAACAAAAACTACTATATTAGGTGATTCAGGTGGCTTTCAGGTCGCTAAGGGTGTTATTAAACTGGACTGGGAAGATGCTATTAAGCCTGATAGTAAGGCCAGAGAAGCCCTGTGTGAGAAGATGTTACGTTGGATGGAGTATACAGCAGACTGGAGTATGACATTAGACTTTCCAGCATTCGCGGCCATACCTCCCTATAATAAAAAGACAGGACTTACAGACGTTAAAGAAACAATTGATATGAGTATGTATAACTTGGACTACTTTGTTACTAACAGAGTACCAGGTGCAACAAAGTTTCTTAACGTATTAAGTGGAGCAGATGATGCCTCGGCACAAGAATGGTTTGACTTAGTTACTCCTTTTAGTGACCCTGCATTTGTAAAAGAACACTACGGTGACGAAGCAAGAACACTAGAAGGTTATGCAATGGCTGGTATTAACATTGGCCAAATGGAACAACTACTTAAAAGACTACTACAACTTCGTGAAAGAGGGTTATTAGAAGGCAAAGGTTGGATTCATTGCCTTGGTACAGGTAAATTACATTGGGGTTGTTACTTAACAAGTATACAAAGGCAATTAAGAAAGCACGATAGTCCTAATATACAACTTAGTTATGATGCGGCTTCTCCTTTTGTTAATACAGCATACGGACAAACATATACATATAACTTCTTTGATAAGAAACGTTTTGGTTACTACATGGATAAGGCTATAGACAATAAGGACTTAAAAGGTTCAACCTTACCAATGCCTTTTAAAGGTCCTATTATGGATAGATTAAAAGTAGGTGATATATGTGTACAAGGACATGGTGATCTAAACAAAGCAGGTAAAGAATCAAGAACAAGTTGGGATACATTAAGTTATAGTTTATATATGGGTCATAGTGTACATAATCACATAGAAGCATTCATAGAAGCAAATAGACTTGCTGATGTTGAGAAACATAGAACATCATGTGATTGGAGAGAATATAGAACTGGTGAGAAAAAAGCATCTAGCACTAATGAAAGAAGTCCACATGTACCAGGTATTATATTAATGTTTGATCAATTTGTAGAAGAGTTATTAGATCCTGCAAATCCAAATCCACACAAAATGTTAGCAGATAATAAACTGTTCCTAGATGAGATTACACAGAATGGCTGGCAAGCAGGCAAAAGTAATAACTTTGGTAGTTTCTTTGAGCAAGAAGAATACATTGAAGGTGACAGAGATGGTGATATGAATCATGATATTATGACTGGAGACTTTGACGGTGAATAAAAGTAAAAAGTTTTTTATAGGGTACGAAGTAGAAAATACCATTATGAAAGGCAAGAAGACTTTATTCGTTAGAGGATACGAGCCTAGTATAGAAATACTTTCTAGAGCTCTTAATCATGATTGTGAACATATTCATTTTTGTTATTTTGATCCTATTAAAATGAAACAGTTTGAACTTTGGAAGGATTTAATCTGGAATATGTTACAGCATAAAATTCCTGTAACTTTAGATTACGATATTAAATATGCAGATGATGTATACGATATGGAGTTACATAAATGTGAACACTTTATACCTGTAATAACAGGAGTCTTACCAAACATAGAAAAATATCACAAGAATACTGTATTTAGAGTAGGTGATAAAGGGTGGAAGAGTACAAACCAAGGAGTTTATACTTTTCCTTTAAGCAATATGTTTAGAAAAGGTTACTTAACACCTTGGAAGAAATTTACAAACGATAAGGAAATAGATTGAACATTTACGAAATAAAATGTACTGATGACGACGGCATTGTAACAAAAATGTCAATAGAGTCAGACATGCAAGAGGTAGAAGATTTAGAATATGTTTTAGAAAGATTATTTAAATTTTTTATTAAAACAGGTGCAGTAATGCCGGAAGAAGTAGAAGATTACTTTGCGGACCTCTAAAGAAGAAAAACTTTGGATGCATAATTGCAAAGAATCCGGCCCTACAGGTACTGCTATTGGACAACCATGTAATTGGTGTGATGTTACGCAGGAAGATGTAGAATACGAATTCTTAAACGAAAGACATGATATATTAAAGGAGCCTAAATGATAGATTTTTTACAAACAGTAGTTATAATAGTAGTATTATGTTTTATGATATATAGTTGCTGGGTTAGTTCGGTTATATTAAGTGAAAGAAGTAGATTAAGAAAACTTACTGGTGCTTATTATGATTATGAAATAGAAGAAGCATTAAAAGAAATGGGTCTTACTAAAGAAGAGGCCTTAGAGAAAAAGCAATGAGAACATTAATATTTGCTACACCTTCAACAGGGTCTTCAAAATTTAAAAGTAATCTTAGCAGAAGTAATAACTATGATTTAGATTTTGGTGAAATATTAAATAAACGTACTTTTAAAAAGAAACTTTCTAGAAATATAATTGATAATAAGGAATGGCAAAACTTTTGTGAGGAAAATCCTGCATTACATTATACAGAACAATTAGCACAATTTCAGATCAAACGTTTTACAGAATCTAAAAATTGTATAGCAAAGTTATTTCCAGATCATTTACATTTATTAAGTATAGATCTTATTTTAAAGTATTGCTCAAAATTATGCGAGGTTGCAGATAAAATATTTTACTTACAAAGAGAAAATAAAAAAGAACAAATAGTTAGTAGATCAGTAAGGTTTATTAACGGATTACCTGATAAAAAATTAATGTACACATACAAAGGCAATATAAGTGATAATATACTTAATGAAAACTTTCAACATTATAAAAAGTATATTAATATTATAGAAAAAGTATTTAAGGAATACCCTGGAGATGTTGTCACACTTGAAAGAGATATAGAAGACACAACGTTTGAAAATAGATATGTATATAAAGGAGATTGGCAACTACCAGAAGAGTTGCCTTTATTAAGTTGACAAAAAGCATAAATGATGTTAATATAATAACTAGGAATAAAGAATATGACACAACAAGAATTAGATGACTGGCTTAAAGGACAATTAGGATTTGGCACATGAGAAGTATTTGGGTAACATTTAGTAAAGAAGGCATACATTTTTATCCTGGAGCAGATACGAATCCTACTACAGCAACAGGTGATGAGTATGATGTAAGTTTCTTAGGATATAAACACAGACATATATTCCACTTTAAAGTATGGATTGAAGTATTCCATGAAGATAGAGATATAGAATTTATTCAATTTAAGAGATGGCTTGAAAGCCTCTACAATACAGAAGTTGTACAACTTAATAACAAGTCATGTGAAATGATAGCAGATGAATTAGCAGAAACGATACAGGAAGAATTTCCAGGTCGTTATATAAAGATTTCCGTAGCCGAAGATAATGAAAACGGTTGCGAAATGGAGTATCACGAACCTATTGTTACAGAAGTAGCAGAGGGTAGTTGGTATGAAGGTGGTAACCCACACAAAGATGATAGTCAGGACACTTTTGTACCTGGCATTGATGATTAACTTAAAGGAGATAATAATGGAAACACATCTACAACTGAAGGCTTTAATGGAAGATTATACCATGGAGCATGAAAAGTTTGAAATTAATGGAGTTAAGGCTTCAGCCGCAAGAGCAAGAAAGGCTCTTATGGAAATTTCTAAACTATGTAAAGTTAGAAGGAATGAGATCCAAGATAAAAAGAACTCAATGTAATGGCTGAGGAAGAGAAAAAACAACCTAAAAAGATCAGTAAAGAAGAGGCTGACTCTAAGCAGGATTATGCACAGGGTCTAGACGATGAAATTACTGATGTTGTTGATTATGGTGATTTAGGAGAAAAATAATGCGTAAATTATATTATATGGGTCTTGAAAGTTATGAAGCAAGATACACACTTCAGTTGGAAGACTGGAATAAACAAGTATTTGGCGAACGTAATGTTGACTACGAAATTATTACTGGTGAAGAATTAGATAATTCTAAAGCAATAGTAACAGGTAGTGTATTAGACGCACATGGTAGAACTTACTATAGTTTATCTCAAACAATGTCCTTAATACAAAAAATGAAGAATGGCGAAATCACTAGTGATGATGTTATTTTTTATGAGGATATGTTTACACCGGGTCTAGAATGTTTACCCTACATTATGGACCAATCACCGCCTGAATTTAGACCTAAGGTTTATGTCAGGTTCCTTGCACAAACAACTGATCCAGATGACTTCTTAATTAGAGAAGGCATGTTTGATTGGATGCGTAAGTATGAGGAGATGCTTGATCAATTTGTATCAGGCATTATGGTTGCTTCGGAAGAGTTTGTTGCTCATCTAAGAATTGCTGGTATCAAAGCACCTATTTATGTAACTGGTTTACCATATGGTAAAGAAGAAGTAAGAGGTAGAATTGATACCAACATTCCTTTAAAGGAACGAACAAATAGAGTTGGGTTTGCGGCACGTTGGGACGATGAGAAACAACCGCACTTTTATATGGACTTAGCAGAATCCTATTATAAAATTGATCCTACAATGGAGTTTGCAATATTTTGCGGACACCCTGAGCTAAAAAGTAATGATCCAGAGTATGTAGAACGTGCAATGGCATTACAAGATGGCAATTCTGCTAACTTTAAAATCTACACAGGTTTAAAGAAAAACGATTATTATGAACTACTTGCAGACAGCAAAGTATTATTTAACTGCGCCTTACAGGACTGGGTAAGTAATACTGTTAGTGAAGCAGATACATTTGGTACATTAACATTGTATCCTGCTTACAGAAGTTTTCCAGAAGTATTTGCTAATAACGGAAACCACTTATATGTGCCTTGGAGCCTACAAGATGCAATAGAGAAGTTACAAAAAATGACTACTGCTATTGACAAGGAAGACGTTTCACAGTATAATATAGGTAAGATATCGGACTATCAGAACGGTACTATAGGAAGAACTATAGATGCAATGACTGGTGACGGTGAACAGTTATCTAGAAATGATAACTTATTTAGAAGGCATGTAGCCAGAGCAAAATATGAGTGAACAAAAAACAATTTTAGTAACAGGCGGTAGCGGCTTCATAGGAAGTGTTACCTGTACTTTATTACAACAGTCAGGATACAATGTTATTAACATTGACAGAGTTAAGAGAAGTCTAGATGGCGTAACACAATATCCTTTTGATATAGCAAATAATCAACTTAAAGGAGTATTAGAATTAACAAAGCCTGATGCTGTTATACATCTGGCCGCCAACCATAGTGTGCCTAAGAGTGTAGGTAATCCTGCAGAAACATATTTTAATAATGTTGCTAATAGTATTATGTTATTAGAGCAATGTGTTGCTTCAGGTGTTAAACATGTAGTGTTTAGTAGCACAAGTTCTGTATATGGTAACTCAGAGATGTTATTAAATTCAGAAATAGATCCAACTAATCCTTTAACACCATATGGTAAAAGTAAACTTATGGTGGAACATGTATTAGAAGATTTTGCAAAAGCATACGACTTCAGTTATACTGCATTAAGATATTTTAATGCCGCAGGTAGTTATAAAGGGTTAGGATATCAATTAGATCCAAAAGAACATATGATACCTATCCTTGTTGAGAAAGCATTATTAGGCGAAACATTTACTTGTAATGGTAATGATTATGATACCCCTGATGGAACATGTATGAGAGATTATACTCATGTTGTTGATATCGCAACAGCACATATGGCCGCACTTAACTATCTATTTGACGGTGGTGCAGGTGGTTCTTTTAACATAGGTGCAGGTTCGTCTAGCAGTATTAAAGAAGTAATTACAGAAGTAGAAGAGCAGTTAGATGTAACAGTAGATGTAGAGTACGGGCCTAAAAGAGAAGGCGACCCTGCAAAAACATCTGCCAATATTGCAAAAGCATTTGAAGAATTTGGCTGGGAATCTACGTATACTATAAAAGATATAGTAAAAGACGAAATAGAATATCATAAAACTAAGGTTAAAAGATAATGAAGGAATATCAGTCTTGGGATATATTACAATCCTATCTATCCAGTATCACACAACAGATAGCACTAGACAAATTTAGTCCAGATGTTATACTGGGACCTGGAAGAGGCGGATATCCTGTTGGCGTAATGCTAAGCCATTATTATAATGTTCCCTTTCATGGTTTTGAATGGCAAACTAGAGATCATAAAATGATCAAAGAATCCACTAGGTTAGAAACTATTTTGTCTAAATATAGTAGTGAAGATATTTTAATTGTAGATGATATTAATGATTCAGGAGAAACACTTACTGCAATCGACGAAGTAGTTAGGACATTTGATGCGGAAGAAAATAGTAATATGTTTCACTTGCATGAAGGTATAAAGTATGCTACACTATATGATAAAGAGAGTAGTAAATTTAGTAAAGTAAGTTATGCAGGAAAGATTGTTACTCCAGAAGAGGAAAGATGGATAGTCTTTCCATATGAGGAATGGTGGAAATAATGTGCGGTGGATTTACAGGAGAACATGAAGTGAAAGTTCATAAAAAAGCAGAGGTAGTGGAAGACAATGGTTTTGTTGTTCACTTATGGAAAAACTATGAACAGTTTGGTACAGTAGATGTACGAGACAAGAGCATACATTATGCAAATGACGTATGTGAAAATTGGGAAAAGGGCATATTAAAGGAGTCCAATGAGCACATTACAAAGTCTTAATAACCATTTAAAACACCTAGAAGAAATTCATAGGGAGTTAGATGAGAAGATTACAAGGCATTGGGAACATCATGATAGTGATGACAAAGTAAGGCAAGAGAAGTTAGAGAAACTATCTCTTAAAAGGGAAATAGAAGAATTAAGAAGAAGGATTGAGGTGATGCAAAATGAAGGTTAGTGAAAAGATAACGCAAAGGATTAAAGATGCTGGACATAAGTATTGGGCAAGTGATAACGTTGCACAATTTATGGATGAGGGCGATGACCTAGCACTTATTGAAGAACTTGTTCCTCATTTTGAAGGTGTATTAGACACATTACTTATAGATAGATTTACAGATCCTAATAGTCAAGGTACTGCTAGACGTCTTTCTAAAATGTATATTAACGAACTTATGTGGGGTAGGTATAACAATATGCCTAATGCCACAGCATTTCCTAATGACATTGAAGAAGGTTATAAAGGCATGTTAGTAGTTAGAAGTGAAATACTTAGTATGTGTTCACATCATCATCAGCCTGTTAAAGGTACTGCATATATAGGTATTATTGCAGGAGAGACACTTATAGGTCTTTCTAAGTATACTAGAATAGCACAATGGTGTGCTAGACGTGGCACATTGCAAGAAGAACTTGCTAATGATATTTCTAGAGAAATTATGAAAGCAACTGGTAGTCAGAACTTAGGTGTTTATATACAAGCAACACATGGGTGTGTAGAAAACAGAGGTGTGTTAGCACATAGTAGTTTAACTCAAACAACTGTATTAGAAGGTTCGTTCTTTAACGACCCAAGTACAAAGAAAGAGTTCTTTGATAATATTAAACTTCAAAACTCATTCGCAAGTAAATAATGATATCATCTAGAAACAACCATTTAGTAATAGGAAAAAGAGCAGTCTTAGTTAGAGATGTAGTTGATAGTGTCTGTGATAGACAGTCTATTGACTTTATTACTAAAAGATTTCCTGTAAACTTATCAGAGATATGGGAATGTATAGATGCTTTAGCAGATATTGATAGACTAGGCAGAGGTGTACACTTAAAGGTTATAAATAATTCTATAGATAGACAAGATGTTAAAATAGAAACTGTGCAGATATCTGATACCTTCTTTATTAAAGTTATACAGTTTGGAAAGATATTTTTACCGGAGTCTAATAATTTTAATGAATTGTTTGATAAAGGATTTATTAAATTAGCAGTAGAAGTATATGACGACATTACTCAAGGTATTGATACATTTGAGGAGAGTGAATTACATGTGGTTGTGTACAAAGCAATAGATGGTGCGATTGGTGATACATTATCTAACGACGAATTATTTAAATTGTTACAAGTAGAAGATGATAGAGAACGAACCTAAATTAAAATTTAGCGAAACATTTTACTCAGCACAAGGTGAAGGACAGTATGTTGGTGTCCCTAGTCTGTGGATGAGATTTTTCCTATGTAATTTGCAATGCAATGGTTTTGGACAAAGTGATCCTACTAATCCTGAGACGTACGAACTGCCTTATCAAACTATTGATATTACAGACGTAACGAGTGTATTTGATCTTCCTGTGTTTGATAAAGGTTGTGATAGTAGTTATACTTGGAGTAAGAAGTACAAACACTTAATAGTTGATAAGACGGTACAGGAGGCTGTAGACGAACTTACAGCCCTTCTGCCGCACTCTCAATTTATACATCCTGCTACAGGACAAGAAGCACATATGGTATTTACAGGCGGTGAACCAATGCTTAAGAAGACACAACCTGGTATGATACATATAATGGATGAGTTTTCTCGACGAGATAATATGCCTAATTATGTTACTGTTGAAACAAACGGTACTAGGCCAATTGAAGATGAAATGGCAGAGTATATTAAAAACTATTCAGGTGAATGGTACTGGAGTATTAGTCCTAAACTTTGGGCAACTGCTGGTGAGAAGAATAAAAAAGCAATACAACCAGAAGTGGTTGGCCGGTACGCAGAAGTATCTCCACATGGACAATTAAAGTTTGTAGTCAACGGTACCGAAGAAAGTTGGAGAGAAGTAGAAGAACATACAAAAGCATTTAGAGATGCCGGCTGTGATTTCCCTGTATGGATTATGGGAGTTGGCGGCACATTTGAAGGTTTGGTACAAACCGAAGCCACAATAGCCGATGAGGCAATACAACGTGGTTATAGATATACTAGCAGAGTACATGTACATATATATGGAAATGCAATAGGAAAATAATAGGAGAAAGATATGTACAGAATATATGTAAAAGGATGGGGAGAATACGAAGATAGTTGGTATCCCCAAGGTGAGGGTAATAGTATCCTCGATCTTAAAACCCAAACGTTTGAGAATTGGGATATGGAGGCTGAGTTCTATATACAAGATGTTAATACTGAAACTACACTAGAAGAAGGTATTATTAACAAGGGTATTTGGTCATGAATAAACACGATAAAAACTTTTTAAAAAATATGAGTCCGCTTTTGATGGCGGCGGCTTTTATGATTCTTATAGCAATAGCAGTCGACACAAAGGCCCAAGAAGTAGGATATACATCAGACGGTCTACCTATTCTAATGGAAGACTTGTCTGCTGAAGCACGACAAGAACTACTAGAAAAAGAAATGGCAGAAGCCGATGCACTTCTAGAAGAAGCAACACCAACTAAGCCTGTACTAGTTAGTATACCTTACGAAGTTGTTGACAACGAAGTCATAGTAGCATTTGGGTATGGTATAAGACTTATAGCAACATACCCTTGCAATGTTACACCAGGTGATATAGTTGTACCGGAACCAGGACTTACAGAGATAGGTATTAGTACAAGATTTCTTGTACAAAGAACCTTACCAGATGGTAGAACAATGAATTACACTTGTAGAGTTGTGAATATTTATAAAACAGAAGAGGACAACAATGACAAAGAAGACTAAAATACCATTTGGAATGATGCCTGCTAGTTGGGGACTCAAAGGTAAGTCCAGAGCAATAGCAGAAGCAGAGTATTACTATGATGGCGAAGACCTAGAAAAAGCATTAGCAGACATTGGTGCAGAAACAGAAGAAGAGAAATCGGTAGCCCAATTAGAAATAGATTTTAATAATGGAAAGATTGGTAAGTATGAATATGAGAAAGAAGTTGCTAGTCTTAAAAAAGAACCATATGTTAATGTCATGAAGTTAGAAGTAAATCCAGAAAATGCAAAAGCAGGTTATATGGAACTAGACTGGAACGAAGAATTTGTAGCATTTTTATCCGAAAATGGGTATACAGGTGAAAGTGACGAAGCAGTGGTTAATAAATGGTTCAATGATGTTTGCAGAACAGTACTTATACAAGAACAAGCAGACCAAGACTATGGGTTACAGGAAGCAAGGATGCCAAACAGCTCTAAAGATGTTGTAAATGTAAAGGTAAAAGAAGATGGACCAGATACAGATTGAAGTTAAAGCAAAAGTAAAATTAGGTCTTTTATCTAAAGCATTAGATAATGTTATTTCAGAGGCCATAGAAGACATGTCTCAAGAAGAGATTAATTATATTTTACAAAACTATGCTAAGTTCCTTACATACGACTTGAAAAGAAATTTTGAAAATAAACGTGAAAAGGACTTGAAAGAATCACCTTTCGATGCTATAATAAATGATAACTTAGGAAATGATTGATGGATAAAAAAACATATATATTAGTAGATAGTTTAAACATGTTCTTTAGAGCAAAACATGTAGGCAATGGTAAAGACATAGATATGCGAGTAGGCATGGCTATGCACATTATGTTCAATAGCATTAAGAAAGCATGGAAAGACTTCGATGGCGATCATGTTGTTATGTGTTTAGAAGGCCGTTCTTGGCGTAAGGACTTCTATCCTCCGTATAAGGCTAATAGAAAAGTGACAATGAATAAACGTAGTGTTAGAGAACAAGAAGATGACGAGTTATTTTTTGAGTCCTATAATGATTTAACTAAGTTTTTAGAAGAACGTACAAATTGTAGTGTAATACAACAATCTAATGCAGAAGCAGATGATCTAATTGCTACATGGATACAACAACATCCAGACGATAACCATGTTATTGTTAGTACAGACAGTGACTTTTATCAGCTCATAGCACCTAATGTAACCCAATATAACGGTACTACAGACCAAATAGTTACACTAGAAGGCTTTAAACATGCTAAGACAGGAGAATGGGTCATAGATAAAAAGACTAAAGAAGTTAAGACTCCAGTTGTTCCTGAATGGGTATTATTTGAAAAGTGTGTTAGAGGCGATAGTGCAGACAATGTGTTTAGTGCATATCCAGGTGCTAGACTAAAGGGCACTAAGAACAAGACAGGCATTACAGAAGCATACAATGATAGACATACAGGTGGATTTAATTTTAATAATTTTATGTTACAACGTTGGGTAGATCATGAAGAAGCAGAACACAGAGTTAGAGATGACTTTGAACGCAATAAGATACTTATAGATCTTACTAAACAGCCTGATGAAGTTAAAGCAGAGAGTAAGGCTATAGTAGAAAACGCAAAGACTAAAGATACTAGACAGCAAGTGGGTGTGTACTTTATGAAGTTTTGTGCTAAGTGGAACTTAGAGCGTATGAGTCAGAACCCAGGTGATTATGCAGAGTTTCTAAATGGCAAAGCCTGATCCTGTAGAAGAAGCATTGAAACGTATTTGTTTAGATTGGCCTAAGAATCCATATTGGATATTTACTAGCCCAGATCAAGACAAAGTATACAGACAGATGAGACAAGATGTATGCCCAGAACTATTTAAGAATAGCAAGGGCACACCTAATAAACAACTTTATTCCATAGGCGGAGTTGTTGTTGGTAAAGATGAAAATTATGGAAATAAGGAGAATAAAGCATGGTAAATAAGCAGACTAAGAAATCGAAAGCACATCTACAACAGGTATCTGACGTAGCATGGTTAGTAAGACAGGGCCCTAGAAAAATAGGTATTTTAAACAAAGATGTACAAGATCATTATTTTTATCTTAATGGTAAATCCATTTTAAAGTTTGATGATGAAGCAGACGTAGGACAGCATTTTGGTAATACGTCTATATTTGAGGAGCAAACTAAAGTATCTCCGGTACAAGAAGATTCTTTTTACATTAAAGGTCATTTAATAGATTATGAAACACCATATCCTCTAGATATTACTCATGCTGATTACGATGAAAACGTTCCTTTATATACTAAAACATCAGACAGTAATGTTTATTATGCGGCCGGCTGGTATTGTATTAACTTTGAAAAAGGTTGGAAACATAGTCATGGCCCTAAGTATTCTACTTTAATTAACTATGGTTATGCAGGACCTTTTAAGACAGAAATAGAGTGCAGACAAGCAAATAGTAAACTTAATAAAGAGAAAAGGAATAATGACTGATGTTGATAAACTTAAATTGCATTTAAGAAATCTTATACAAAAAGAACAACACGACGTAGTCTTAAATGCTAGTTGGTTATTAAACATATTACAAGATGAAAAACTTTCCTCTGAACAAGAAACAGTTGACGAGG
>Ga0307488_10001117_pt1 | contig 22503 bp, 23 predicted proteins | sample SB02metaG_FD_202248 | JGI IMG/M metagenome (GOLD analysis project Ga0307488, IMG submission 202248) | Sea-ice brine microbial communities from Beaufort Sea near Barrow, Alaska, United States - SB 0.2 | ecosystem: Environmental > Aquatic > Marine > Coastal | place: USA: Alaska | collected... | reverse complement strand
TAAATTAATTAGCTAGATTGCTAACCTTAAATTATATGAAGGGGGAATCCATGAAAACCAAAAGATTAAAGTTTGAGTTTTTAAGATTAGTGCTTAGCGTATTTTCGGTAATATTACTTGCAAGTTGTGGAGCTGAAGAAAATTCAATTATCACCATAACTGAAAGTGATTCTGGTGTAATGGACCCCAGCCTAGTAGGCGAGGCGCTGACGATTACTACTACGCATTGGATAAATAATAAATCAATAGGCGATGGATCTGGTCCGGTGACAACAGAGCTATTGTCTGAACCTCAAAGTGCCAATGCTGCCAATTGGCTGCAGTATGGTGGCGACTATAGCAATCTAAGGCATACCCCAATCACAGAACTCTCACCTGGGAACATCGATAATCTTAATTTTGCTTGGGGTTTTCCTACCGGAACCAGTGGACAATTTGCTGTGTCGCCTTTGATTTATGATGGAATCATGTACGTGACCTCGTCTTACAATAGGCTGTTCGCTCTCGATGCTCGCACTGGAGAAATGTATTGGAGGTACGATCATCCATTGCCTGATGATCTAAGAATTTGCTGCGGTCCTGCGAATAGAGGTGCCGCTATTCATGGTGACAAAATTTTGATGGCAACCTTGGATGCAAAAATTTTGGCTTTTGATCGAATCTCAGGGGAGAAACTTTGGGAAAATGAAATAATTGAATATGATCGTGGATTTAGTGCAACCTCCGCTCCTTTAATTGTCAAAAACCTAGCAGTCATAGGTATAGGGGGTGGTGAATTTGGCGTCAGGGGATTCTTTGATGCATATGATGTGGATACCGGAGAGCGTGTATGGCGACACTATACAGTTCCAGCTGAAGGTGAGCCAGGGTATGAGTCATGGTCAGGTAATTCATATGAAACCGGAGGGGCTCCTGCTTGGACCATCGGAACCTATGATCCGGAGCTGGACTTACTTTATTGGACAACGGGCAACCCGGCACCAGACTGGAATGGAGACGCTCGCCTTGGCGATAACTTATTCTCAGACAGCGTATTAGCTTTAAACCCCGACACTGGGGAGCGCAAATGGTATTTCCAATTCACTCCACATGACGTATGGGATTATGATGGAAATACTCATCTCTTCCAAGTTGATATAGAACAGAATAATCAAACTATAAAGGCGATCGTTCAGGCTAACCGCAATGGTTTTTTCTATGCTGTAAACAGAGAAAATGGCGAGTTCATTCGCGCTACTAGCTATATGGAACAGCTGAATTGGGCAGATTCTATGGAGCCGAGTGGTAGACCTGTGATCAACCCCGCGGCGATGCCGTCAGAAGAACCTACAATGAGAGTCTGCCCGGGAGCCCTGGGAGGTATGAACGGCTCTGTATCAGGCTCAGTTAATCAGTCGTTAGGTTTGGCCTATATCCCTGTGATAGAAAGCTGTCAGCTTATGCAAAAAGGTATAAGCATGTTTGTAGAAGGCCAAATGTTCACCGGCGGCCTCCCGACTCCCACAGACGTAGAGGTAGATGAGACTGGCGATTCTTCGTCTTACGGCCATATTACTGCGATGGACTACCAAACTGGCGAGGTGAAATGGCGATATTATGATCCCCAGCCAATGATGGCGGGGACGTTAAGCACTGAAGGTGGGCTGGTGTTTACTGGGAGCCAAACGGGGCATGCTATCGCTTTGGACTCTGGCACTGGCAAAGAATTATGGCGGTTTAAATTAGGTGGCGGCATAAGAAGTCAACCCGTCGCCTACCAATTAGACGGTGATACATACGTGGCTATAGGCTCTGGTAATTATCAGGGAATAGCAGGGTTCTCTGTCGCAGATGTAGCAATTCCAGAAGGTGGTCAGCTTTTTGTATTTAAACTAGAGAAATAAATATTGTAGCACCCACACAAAAAAGCCCTATTATATAGGGCTTTGAGGTTGGTCTGGAAGTTCTCTAGAACTCGCTGGAGTGGAGTATGGTAGCAATGGGTACTACTGAATAGTGTCAATAAGTTATTGTTTTATATATATATTTTATTTAATTATTATAGAGATGCCGCCAAAAGTACCGCCAATTAGTTTTGTCACCTTTCTCCTCTATGAGTCTGCCCAATAGTCCCGAAGTCGTTCCTTAGCCAGCCCGCGATCAGTCCTGTTGGCGTGAACCACATAGCAACCCAGATCAGCAGGCTTAAACCGGGTAGGGCGCTCGTCTTCTACTGCGACTACTAGCTCACCACCAGAATGCTCTACAAACGCATAGGAACGCCCCTGAGCATCAAACAATTTATCGCCAGCAAACACCTCTCGATCGTCCAGTAACCGCTTGATCTGCATATTTAGGCCCTCTGTGTGGTGGAATGACCTGTATTATAACCCCGAGTGTCAAGCAGACTCTGACCCCCACCCCTTAAACCACTAAATGACCAAATCTAGACCCCACCCCCGGGGGCACACCCCGTTATCCAGTAAAGGTTCCCTAATCTGCTAGTACATACTATTGCGGATGCATGGTTAGGTATCTCTGAGAACAAGGCAATGAAACTACTCATCTCTACATTCTCCACCCAACTGCTTATTGGGTTTGCACGGAGTTCTTATGGTCAGACTGTTGAGACTATTAACTACGCCAACGCCGGAGTTTGTTGTTATAAAACATTTCAATGTAATCAAACATATCACTCCTGGCTGCATCTCTTGTAGCGTAGATGCTTAGAAAAGATTGCAGTCGTGTAGTTATTGCTGGTTGTCGCCAAGTATTTTGACAAAATTTCTAGAAGATTGACCGGTCTGTCGCTTAAAGAAACTTGAGAAAGAGGACGTGTTGGTAAAATGCAATCGCTCTGCTATCGCATTGACAGGCAACTCTGAATTAATCAGATAGTTTTGTGCAAGCTCAAGGCGAGCCTTATCGTAAAGAGCCTGGTAGCTTGTGTTGCGTTTTTTTAAACGATAACGGAGTGTGCGCTCCGGCAAGTCTAACAGGCGGGCCACATCGCTGGCGGTACATCCCTCATCGTTAACTAACAGCCGAATAATCCGGTTAACACGACCGATGAAAGACTCGCCCAATCCGAAGGTGGATTGAAATGCCCGTGTATTTTTTTTGTGAATTTCCTTGGCAGCTTCGCTCCTAGGTCCTTGTGTTTTAGGTCGGGAGAAATCCTCGCTAGTGAGGTGTATTGCGTGCACATCCTGATTAAAGAATACGCGATGACCAAAAACTTTATACAGAGGTGTCCTATCAGTGGCGGGGGCAGCATGCCTGAATTGAACATAGTCAGGCATCCAATCACGGCCTAGTGAGCGCCTGAACTCATTGCAGGTTAGTGACAGGGCCAGCTCTGACACCTGGACACGCGACCGAGTTAGTGGTTGCTCAAGAGATTGAGGGTTGACCGGTGTTTTAAATTCAAAGGACATTAGTTTGCCCGATGTACTGTCACTTGAAATATAGCTCGTCATGGAGTCAGTGTGTAAAGCAAGGTTTTCAGAGATTAACTGCATCTCTTCGCCAATTGTTTCAGTTTGACGGGCCATTAACCACAGGTTGCCCATGATATCGAAGCGTTGTAAGCAGCCAACCTTGAGACCAAAAAAACGATCGCTACACTCGACAGCGGCCAGTTCCAGCAGGTTGGCACAGTGCTCAGGGCGGATCAACACATTCGGCTCAAAGAGAGCCGCTTCAGGTATCCCGACACGTCGAAACAATTCAACGGGGTCTTGCCCATTTTGTTCAATCAGTTCGGCGACGCCTTCTAATACTGTGCTGGGAACAAGGTTTGTCACATTGCCTCATCTTTCTCGTATTTGCCGCCTCTGGAACAGTGGCGGTCGATTGCCGTAGATTACAACATCTGCTGCGGGTGTGTGACTCCAAACAACTATGCCATTGATCGTGCCTGAAAATCCACGAGTAGGCACAACGCAGTTGCCGGTTGATCCCGCCCCGAATTACGATTATCTACAAATGCCGCAATCGGCTGAATATTAAGCCTTCGTTGGCAACCGCAATTCAGGCTCAGAATGGTAAATGAACGCAGCTGTGTTTGAAAGCTAGTCTGGGTTGAAGCCGATGGATCTAATTACCAAAGAGAAAAGAATGATGACGATTAAGTTGAGATTCAAGAATTTAATATTGCTATTTAGAAAACTGCCTGCAGTAATGGTTCTACTGTCAACAAGTGCTATTAATGCGGCGGAAAGTACTCCTGAACAAGCAGCTCGAGCTGCGCTTGACAGTTTTTTAGTCGATTGGAATCAATCAGATTTAGTGGCTCTAAAGACTATTTATCCTTTTTCCTGATACTCCACCATCAGTCGAGTCCTCTGTGGTTTTATTACTACTTTTTTCAATTCATTGCCTCATATTTAAATAATATTGCCACATATAATAACTATTGTACCTCGATCTGTTTAGAATTCAGTGGTAATTGCGCATCGATCAGATATCGCGAAGAGCTTCTGAAAGAGAGCAATCAATAAACGGAAGGGAAGTCATAATGGATAGAATACTGAGTGTGCTGGTACTCTTACCCGCCGTTTTATTTTTAGTCACCGGCCTGCGCTGGCTGATAGATCCTGCCGGAATCGCACCCGAATTCGGGCTCGTACTGGGCGAGGGCTTAGGGCTCAGTTCGCAGGTGGGCGACATGTCGGGCTTTTTCCTCACACTGGGTATTTGTATGTTGGTGGCCCTTGTAAGTGGGCGCAGCGCCTGGTACGACCTGCCAGCGCTGTTGCTGATGTTGACTGCAGTCGGTCGCGTGATCGCCTGGCTGTTACATGATGCGGCGTTAGCATCGCAGATCGGGGTAGAGGTTGTGGTCGCAATGATTCTGCTTGTCGCTTCCCGTCGCCTCGCGCAGGAACCCTGAACCGTGACGGTTAGCCGATTTTTCCGCAATACAATTATCGCGCTGGGGCTGCTTGCGCCAATGGGTTTGCTGGCGGAGGGTTCAACATCCCTTATAAAAGACCCCAATACAACAACGGTTGAGCGGCCCAATATCGTACTGGTATTGGCCGATGACCTCGGCTTTACCGATCTCGCCTCCTACGGCAGTGAAATTAGCACGCCCACTATCGATGCGCTGGCACGGCAGGGCGTGAGCTTTACCAACTACCACACGGCGGCCAACTGTGCGCCATCCCGGGCCATGCTGCTCACCGGCGTTGACGCGCACCTTGCTGGTGTGCCCAATATTCCGGAGATGCTTGCACCGCAGCAGCAGCGCCACGCGCACTACCAGGGCGTGCTCGGTAGTAATGTAGTGACCGTGGCCACCCTGTTGGAGGGAGTCGGGTATCACACCTACATGGCGGGCAAGTGGCACCTGGGCGCAGGCCCCGGCAAGCTCCCCAGCCAACGCGGTTTTGAACGTACTTTAGCCCTGGCGGATTCCGGAGCCGATAACTGGGAGCAGCGCCCCTACACCCTGTTGTATGACAAGGCCAACTGGTACGCCGACGGCGAGGAATACCAGCTCCCTGAAGATTTCTACTCTTCGCGCTTCCTGGTGGATAAGACCATCGAGTTCATCGACAGCGATATCGAGGACGGCCAGCCCTTCTTTGCTTACCTGCCGTTCCAGGCCGTGCACATTCCAGTGCAGGCTCCGCAGAAATTCATCGATCGCTACATCGGGGTTTACGACGGTGGTTGGGATGAACTGCGGGAGCAGCGTAGGGCACGGGCTATGCAAATGGGTATTATCCCTGCTGATAGTGACATAGGGCACATGTCGACTACCGCCGACTGGAATGCACAGGATGCCGAGCAACGTCGCTACCAGGCCAAGCGCATGGCGGTTTATGCTGCCATGGTTGAAGCTATGGACTACCACCTTGGGCGACTGGTGGATTACCTAAAGGCGCGGGGTGAGTACGACAATACGATTATCATATTTACTTCCGACAACGGCGCCGAGGCCAGTGGACCGCAGGATCACGACTCCTTTGCGGAGCGGCTTGGACCGGCGGCGCTGGGTTACCACACCGACTACGAGCGCCTGGGGCTCAAGGGCAGTTACAACACCATCAGCCCCAGCTTCGCTAGCGCTGCTGTCAGTCCCCTGGCTTACTACAAGTTTTATGCCGGAGAGGGCGGTATGCGTGTGCCACTGATCGTGGCGGGGGCGAGCCTACCGGTGCAGGGTGAATTGAGCCATGCCTTTTCTTTTGTCACTGATATTACGCCTACCGTGCTCGCTTTCGCTGGCGTGGTGGCTCCCGATGCGCGCTATGGCGGCAGATCGGTGGAGCCGATGATTGGTCGCGATCTCGGGCCGGTGCTGCGACAGGAGGCACAACGTGTCTACGGCTCAAAGGATTCGGTGGGCTATGAATTGGCGGGACATGCAGTGCTGTTCCAGGGAGACTACAAAATTGTATTTCACCGCACCCCTCTGAGCGACGGCCAGTGGCATCTTTACAACATCGTGCGCGACCCCGGGGAAACCGAAGACCTCTCCTCCACAGAACCTGCCCGCCTGCAGCACATGTTGTCGGCCTATGAACGCTATGCCCGCGATAACAAGGTGCTGCCGGTGCCCCCTGGCTTCGATAATTTCAAGCAGTTGGTTATCAACACGCTTTATAGCCGCCTACGGACACCGGTATTGGTGACGCTGCTGACAATACTCATTTTACTGCCCTTTGCGGTCGCTTATCGCAGTAAAAGATAAGAGGCATAACATGCCCGAGACACACAAACTTTATGCCATTACACGCTCTCTATACTCCGTGAAATTTTTCAGCGCTATAAAAAGAGTGCTGTTGCATAAGAAATGGCAACAGAGGCCAATAGTATGAAAGTTGTCAACAAGGTGATTCCCTATAAAGAGCAGATAATGGGATTCTCTAACCCGGGCCGGATGGCCTGATCTGCATGGTCAATTTGCTGAAGTTCAAACCTCTTGCTGACTATGACGATGTTCGCTCAATTGAGCTTACCGGGCGAGAGGCTTATGAGGTGTATGAGCACGGGGTCAAGAAGCTGCTGAAGGAGGTTGGCTCTAGAATAAGCAGGGGACAAACCACCATTTAGCTAAATAGTAGTTTGTGAGTTGTTAATCCACATACATGAGGTGAGAAATGTCGTCACAGAGTGAAGTAGTCCGGCTGGTAGGGGGAACAGCATCGCCCTATACACAGAAGATGGTAGCCCTGTTGCGCTATCGCCGCGTGCCCTATGCGGTGACATGGGGCCAGCCGGACCAGGTTTGTGATGCGCTGGGGGTGGAGAAGCCGAAGCCCATTTTTCATCCCACCTTCTTTTTTGACGGGGAAGAGGGGCTCAAAGCCGAGTGTGATTCCACGCCGATTACCCGCCGCCTGGAAGAGATGTACCCAGGCCGGTCGGTGCTGCCTAGCGATCCGGCGCTGGCCTTTATCGATTACCTGATCGAAGACTTTGGCGACGAGTGGTGTACCAAGTACATGTTTCACTATCGCTGGTACCCTGAAGCGGACGCGGATAATGCGGGCACCCAGTTGCCGCTGGGTGTGGATGTGAGCCTGCCACCGGACGCGCTCCAACAGTCCAAGCAATATTACATTGATCGTCAGGTCGGCCGTTTGTATGTTGTGGGATCCAATGACACCACTGCGCCGGTGATCGATGCCAGCTATCGTCGCTTTCTGGCAGCCATGGAGAACCACTTGGCCAACCAGAAATTCATGCTGGGCAATCGTCCGGCGGCTGGCGATTTCGGTCTCTACGGCCAGTTGACCCAGCTGGTAGGCTTTGATCCCACACCTCGGGCCATTACCCACGAGGTATCCTCGCGCACTGTAGCCTGGGTCGACCAAATGAGCGACCAGAGCGGGCATGAGCCATCAGAACAGGACTGGATCGCATTGGATGATCAACCCGATAGCCTCCGTGGCTTGATGGAAGAAATAGGTCGGGTCTACGCCCCGGCCCAGTTGGCGAATGCCCGTGCAGTTCAGGCGGGTGAAAAAACCTGGGAGGCAGAAATCGATGGGGCCCAGTGGACTCAGAGAACCTTCCCCTACCAGGCGAAGTGTTTGCAGTGGACTGACGAGCGCTATCGGGCGCTCAGTGAGGCCGATCGCGCAAGCGTGGATGCTCTGCTCGAGGGCACCGGTGTAGAAACAATGCTATCACTGGCCTGAGTGTCCTGCGCACAACAAATGGAGAGTAGCTTATGAAGCTAAAAGCACTGCTATTTATGCTGGTAACAGCTCTAGCGGGCCCGGCAGCCCTGGCAGGAAATATTGCCGGTGTTTGGAAGCACTCAGAGGAAGCCGGCTGGATAGAGATCCGGGTAGTGGACGGTGTTGCCTCAGGTAAGCACGTCCGTAATGAGGAACACCCGGAGCTTGTCGGTCGCGAAATACTAAAGGATCTAGCAGCGGACAAATCCGAGGCGGGGGTGTGGCGAGGTCAGGTCTACTCCGAGCGCCTGGGAGAGTACAAGGATGTAGAAGTGAGCCTGCCGGAACCTGACTCGCTCGAGATAAAAGTTAAGGTGGGATTCATGAGTCGCACCGTAAGCTGGGTTCGCGTAGACGAGGTTCCGGGGGAATGATCGATTGCCCAACCGGAAAAAAGGTCATCACCGATTCTGAGAGTTAGAGATGCCTATGCTGGCCCTGATGACGGGTATGAAACATTGCAGATCTCGGTCACAGGGGCGTACCCTTGCCGCCTGGCTGCCAAAAATAGCAGGACGCGTCCTGCACCTTCCGATCCGACTCCGGCCTCAAGCATGTGGCTCTAGTGCCCCTATTTAAACAATTAAATCTATAAAGAAGGTTGCTTGGCGATAGACCATTGAATTTAGCAGTGTTGTCGCGCTCATGTGTGCCTCCACCATCAATAGAGTCCTGGGTGGTTTTATTACTTCTTTTTCCGAATATTTTGCCTCATATATAAATAATATTGCCGAATATGAAAACTAAATTACCTCCATCTGTTTAAAATCAATGGTTCATCGCGTGGATTCTGCGAACAGCTAAACCAGAATGCACTGACAAGCTGAAAATACAAGTTTAGGAGTTGGTGTCTATGTTTAAGAAGCTATTGATCAGTGCCGGTGCGGTTCTGTTCCTGGTGGTGCTGTTGGTCGTGGCCCTGCCCACCATATTCCACAGCCTGGGCATACATCCCGTTTACGAAGATGCCCGAGACTACAGCTTGCCTGGCAAACGAGCTCTGTTGATTACGACCAGTCACGGTGCGCTGAATACGCTGGGGGAAACCGGCGGCGATCCTACCGGTGTTATGGCCTCGGAGTTCACCATCGCCTACTACCAGTTCCTGGATGCAGGGATGGAAGTGGACATTTCCAGTATCAAGGGCGGGGAGATACCCATAGACCCCCAGACCTTGAACCGGGTTATCAGGTCACCCGAAGACGGGCGCTACCTGCAGGATTCCGTGGCTCAAGCCAAGGCGAGAAATTCCCTGAAAATCGATGCCCTGGACTTTACCCGCTACGACGTGGTGTGGATTGCCGGCGGCTGGGGTGCCGCCTACGATCTCGGTTATTCCGATGTCTTGGGACAGAAGGTCAGCGAGGCCTATTACTCAGAGAAAGAAACCGTGATCGGCTCTGTCTGCCACGGCGCCCTCGGCTTGATTCGGGCGCGGGATCGCGATGGCAAGCTGCTGATCGCCGGGCGTAAGGTTACCGGTGTCAGCGACAAGCAGATAAAAGAATTGGGCATAGAGGTAACCCCCTTGCACCCGGAAACCGAGTTACGCAAGGCCGGTGGTATCTATTCCTCGCAGGAAAAATTTATGGATTTCTTCGCTACCAGCACCGTGGTAGACGACGAGAAGCGTTTTGTTACCGGGCAGAACCAGAACTCCAGCCATGAGACCGCCCAGAACATCATGGCCATTCTGGACCAGCGATGACGAACGTGGGAAAAAATGTAAAAACCTGATAGACGAAGACTACGCCAGCCAGACATCAGCGATCAGTGCGCTCATTGGCAGGGACTTTTACTTCCTGGCTGCACCGCGCACGCACGGCGCCACGATTCGCTACGACTTCTGACCAGAACGGGGAGTTAATCTACCTAATTTAAAAACTGGCTTTAGTTTGGTGTTCGAAAAATCATAGAGGTAAGCACTGTGAAAAGAATCTCTGTCTCCATACTTCTGGCAGTTGTCATGGTTGCTGGCATCGCCTGGTTTAACCGCATTGATATTCTGCTCACAGTTTTCAAGTTCCAAAGTGAAAAACAGTTTGCGCATGTGGCTCCAAATCGCGAAGTGCCTTGGCAGCAAGGGCCAAAAATGGCGTCACTTGCCGCGAGTGAGCGCCCCCCGAATATTATTCTGATTGTCGCGGACGACCTGGGCATTAATGACATATCTGCCTTTGGTCATGGCTTGGATAAAGGTTCGGATAACGGCCGCTTGCAAACGCCGAATATCGACAGCCTGGCGGCTGATGGCGCCATGTTTCAGCAATCCTACTCAGGAGCCAGTACCTGTGCACCTTCGCGCGCCATGATGATGACCGGACGCTATCCGACCCGGACTGGTTTTGAGTTCACCCCCACGCCATCTGGTATGGGTAAGATCGTAAGCACCATTTATAACGCAATGGATAATGGCTTGCCGCCGCTTGTCTACGATGCAGCCATAGAAGAACGCAGCCCTGGGTATGAACGTCAGGGCTTACCGGCATCAGAGGTGACCATTGCTGAAATGCTGAAAGAGCGTGGTTATTACACAGCACATATCGGCAAGTGGCACCTGGGTAACGAGGTAGGTATGCGGCCTGATACTCAGGGGTTTGACGATAGCCTGCTTATGCGCAGCGTTCTTCATTTGCCGGAAGATGATCCCCAGGTTGTTAATGCCAAATTGGCCTTCGATCCTATCGATAGATTTCTCTGGGCCAATGGGGGGTTCGCCAACTCATTTAATTCAGATCACGCCAATAGCTTTGCTCCCGGCGGTTATTTGTCAGACTACTGGACGGATGAATCGATTAATGTCATCAAGGCCAATAAAAACCGGCCGTTTTTTCTCTATTTAGCACACTGGGGTATTCATGCACCCTTACAAGCCACGCGGGAGGACTACGAGGCCGTGGGTGATATTAAACCTCATCGCAAACGGGTGTACGCTGCCATGGTGCGCGCGCTTGATCGCAGTGTCGGGCGAATTCTCGATACTCTCAAAGAACAGGGGCTTGAAGAAAACACAATCGTTGTGTTTACCAGCGACAACGGTGGCCCCGGTTATGTCGGGTTGCCCGACATTAATGCGCCTTACCGCGGCTGGAAAATCACTATGTTCGAAGGTGGTATTAGAGTGCCGCTGTTTATCAAATGGCCGCAACAAATTGCACCCGGCACTCGGGTAGATACGCCTGTTGCACACATAGATATGGCTCCCACTCTTGCTGCAGGTGCCGGTGCATCGCTACCTAGTAATGTAGATATTGATGGCCTTAATTTGCTGCCCTTGGCTACTGGCATCACTAAAGACTTAAATCGCCAAACCCTGTTTTGGCAGAACGGCCACTACCAAGTGGTTCGCCACGGCGATTGGAAGCTGCAGGTCAATGATCGCCCCACCGACGGTATGCACAAGTGGCTATTCAATTTGAAGATTGATCCGACGGAGCAGAACAACTTGGTTAAAATTCACCCTGAGAAAGTGGCAGAGCTAGAACAACTGCTGACCGAGCATCAGGCTTCATCCGTAGGGCCTTTGTGGCACTCACCTGCGCAAGTGCCTGTGATGATCGACAAAACACTGGCTGAAAAATTTATTCCAGGCGATGAGTACATTTACACGCCAAACTAACAATATTTAAGCCGCCATGCAGCTAACGACGAATTTTTAGAACAGGAAATACACTATGACAGACACTTCTTATAGCCACGCCATCAACCTCGACAACTATCGTGAGACGTCACTTAATTATGGGTTTAAAGTATGCCCCGATACGCGTAATGAAGGACAGTTTATGGTTCGTGTCAGTAAGATAGCACTGACATCAAATTCTGTTTCCTATGCTATTGGTAGTCAGACAGGCATGATGCCGTGGCTTGATGTCTTTCCTGAGCCTGATGGTTTAGGGCAATTCCCTTGCTGGGGTTACGGCGATGTCATTTGTTCAAAACATCCGGACGTCGATGAAGGCGTGAGTCTTGCTCCGTGATGAAACATCAATACAAGCTCTACGGCGTGCAGGTGTCCCTGTTTGTGGGCAAGCTACGAGGCTATTTAAACTACAAAGGCCTCGATTATCAGGAAAAGGCCCCCACCATCTACGACTTGTTGCGCCGCTTTCCAAAAAAAGTGGGCGCCGCTTTTGTGCCGGTTGTCGAAACCCGCGAGAGCGAGTGGCTGAGTGATACCACCGAAATAATAGAGGAGCTGGAGACGCGCCACCCAACACCCTCCATCAGGCCCTTATCGCCCCGACAAGCGATTGCAGTCAACCTTTTTGAGGCCTGGTGTGACGATGTATGGCACCCTGTTGCGCTGCACACCCGCTGGTCATTCCCGGAAAACTACCCTCTATTTCAATCCGAGATAGGTGGAGGTTTCCTGCCCTATGCACCTCGGTTTTTGCAAAACTGGGCAGTAGATAAAACAAGCGCCGCGCAAATGCGCAGCGCTCTGCCCAATATGGGTGTTGTGCCTGAGCAGGTAGATCTGCTCGAACGCTGGATACACAATATGCTGGACATGCTGGAGCTGCACTTTTCCCAGCATGACTATCTATTCGGTGGTCGCCCCACCATTGCAGATTATAGCTTACTGGGCCCTCTATACGGTCATTTAAGCCTTGACCCCTGGCCGAAGCGTGAACTCATAGCCCCGCGTCCACACCTAAAAGCCTATATCGAGCGTTTACATCGCGGTGACTGTCCTGTCTCTGGGGCCAGCGGTGAGCTTCTGCCGGATGACGTAATTCCAGACACGTTATTGCCGGTGTTCGATGTAATCTTTTGCGAGTTTTATCCTTTGTTGGCCAAAACTGTAGAAAGTGTCAACGAGCTTATCAAGAACAAGGATCTACGGGCTGGAGATCAGATGCCACGCACCTTCAAAAGAATCAGCTTTCCCATGGGCGATGCTGAATATACTCGCGGTGCATTTAGTTACGCGCTATGGATGATGCAGCGCATTCAGAAACAGTTGCGTGCAATGCCTGAACATGAGCGAACTTCGGTGGCTGAATGGTTTGAGGGCAGAGGGCAAGATGATTTGCTCGAAATGAATTTCGGCCCCGCTTTAGAGCGTGCAGGGCTGACCGTTCGCCTGGTAAATTAAATGAGAGAACCCGATAACAAACATTATGACAAACTCGACATTATTGTTTTCGGTGTTACTGGCTTTACTGATTTTACGGGCAAGCTGGTGTGCGAATACCTTTCTAAAACCTATGACAAAGACAAAAATATTCTCTGGGGAATCGCGACAAGCTTAATGCACTGCAGCTGAACTGGGCCTTGTCGATATTCCCCTGTTTATCGTCGACGTTGAAGACAGGGCTTCACTGGACACTATGGCGAGCGCCTGCAAAGTGGTGCTGAACACGGCCGGGCCCTATGCAAAATTCGGTTCCAATGTCGTTGAATCCTGCGCCCGCCTCGATACCGATCATGTCGACCTCAATGGCGAGCCGCTATGGATGTACGAGGCACTAAACCAGTATCAAAAGTTGGCGCGGGTAAGCGGTGCGCGCAATATCTTTTCCTATGGTTTTGACTCGATCTCCACCGATCTTGGTGTGCAGTTTTTGCAGTAACAGGCGCAATGGCGTTTCGGCAAGCCGCTGACTCGAGTCAAAGGCCGAGTCAAGCAGATAAAGGGCGGCGCCTCTGGCGGCAGTGTCACCTCCTTTGGCGGAACGATGGAGGCTGCAACGCATGCAGGAAATATTAGCCCAGCTTGATGCACAGATGGCCGAGCCACTGTGGCCAACTGCATCAGAATCGGAAATCGCTATCGATTATCCCATCAACCAGTTACCAGATGGCGACTATGAAACCATCCTATGGAATAACTAATGAAACGACGCAATTTAGTTAACAACAATAACTGTTTTCTGCCGAACCTCTAATTAGGATTACATAATGCGAATATTAAGAACCCCCAACTCTCGCTTTGAGAATCTCTCGGACTATCCTTTCGCACCGCACTACACCACCATTCAGACCGAGGATGGCAGCGAGCTGCGCATTCATCATCTGGATGAAGGTCCTGCCGATGGGCCGTTGGTGTTATGCATGCATGGGCAACCGGTTTGGAGTTATCTGTACCGTAAAGTCATTCCGTATTTGACAGCAGCAGGGATGCGGGTAATTGCACCCGATCTGGTCGGCTACGGCAAGTCGGACAAACCTGCCGCGCGCGAGGATTATAGTTACGAGCGTCAGGTTGAGTGGATGGGCGCCTGGCTGAACGCCAATGATTTCTCAAACATTACATTCTTTGGCCAGGACTGGGGCGGGCTCATCGGACTTAGAATGATTGTTAATGATGCAGACCGTTTTGATCGGGTGGTTATCTCCAATACTGGCCTGCCCTACAACCCCGATGTACCTGAATCGGTGGTTAGAGAAGTCGAAAATTTTCGCACCAATGCACCCACTCCTTACCTGACCGAAATGCAGGAAAATATCAGTAGTATGGATAGCAACGGGCATCCCGCTCAGAGGTTTGCCTATTGGCAGAAGTGGTGCTGGGAAACAGTGGACCTTCCTGTTGGATTCATCATGTCGATGATGTTAGAGCGCTCCTCTAAGCCAATGCAAGTTTTCAAGTTTTTACTGCATAAGCTAGGAGTCGTTTCACCACTCCCCTCGCCCTTAGCAAGGGCCTATGATGCACCTTTTCCAGACGCTAGCTACAAGATGGGGCCGCGCGCCATGCCCAGCCAGGTACCATTGCTTCCTACATCACCTTCACTGGAAGAGCAGCGTAAGGCATGGGAGTTTTTTGACGCATTTAATAAACCATTTCTCTGCGTCTTTGCTGACAACGATCCGGTGACGCGCGCAGAGGAACCGGTGTTCAAAAAACGTGTACCCGGCGCACAAGGACAACCCCACAGAACAATCAAGAACGGGGGGCATTTCGTGCAAGAAACCGCGCCTGATCAGGTAGCTTTGGCCATTATTGATCTTATTCGGTTAAGCTAGGAAAGCTCTTACGAGAGTGATGATGCAATTTGATAAACCTTGTTCCCAGCTTAGTATTGGAAGGCGTCGCCGAACTGATTGAATAAAATGGGCAAGACCCCGTTGAATTGTTTCGACGTGTCGGGATACCTGAAGCGGCTCTCCTTATTTCGTTTATTGGGAACAAAGGGGCAATTAGAAAATTCGGACAACTGATATTTACGCGATTAACATACCAAGTATAGGCACTCAATATGCAAAAACTAAATAGTGGCTTTGTTTTCTGTGGACTCTGTTTACTGGCCCAATCGGCGTTTGGTCAAACTGCGATGACTATCCATTCTTCCAGCTCCTGCTTAGCAGAACAAGTTGATCAAGTATGGGTAGAAGGTGCTGAATTTATCATGGGTGACGACACGACTCATCGCGAAGAAGGGCCGGCTCACTCAGTCACGGTATCGGGATTCTGGGTTGATGCTCACGAAGTGACTAACGCACAGTTTGCTAAATTTGTTGAAGAGACCAGCTATGCAACTGTTGCAGAACAAAGTTCTGATCCTGCTGACTGGCCAGGCGACGTACCAGCTGAATTTCTACAACCCGGTTCTATATTGTTTACTCCTCCTGCTCCGGGCCAACCAGTAGAAAATTGGTGGTCCTGGGTGGCGGGAACTAACTGGCGCCATCCAGACGGTCCTGATAGCAACTTAGCCGGCAAAGACAACTATCCAGTTATTCATATTGCCTTCGAAGACGCCGAAGCATATGCGAAGTGGGCGGGACGATCGTTGCCAACAGAAGCACAGTTCGAGCTAGCGGCGCGCAACAAAAGAGACAGCCGGTATGCCTGGGAAGGTAGCGAGCTCGCCCCCAATGGCCATCATCATGCCAATACTTGGCAGGGCTCATTTCCAGTGGAACATAATGTAGAAGACGGCCATGTCGGCCTAGCGCCAGTTGGATGTTTTGGGTCAAACGATTACGGCATTTATGACCTTATCGGTAATGTTTGGGAGTGGACTTCAAATTGGTACTACCCTGAGCACAATCCTTCTGACTCACTGAACCCAGCGGGACCTTCACAGCAAAATAGCTTCAGTGGTAATCACGGTGAAGCTATAGCTCGAGTTATAAAGGGGGGGTCCTATTTGTGCGCGGAAAACTATTGTCTTCGATTCAGGCCTGCGGCCAGGCAAGCCCAAGACAGCGGACTTGGCACCAGTCATATTGGGTTTAGGACGGTCCTAAATCCCGAATAGAAGGATGGCTCGAGTAATTAATTTGACCATCTGCAGTATTTTGTATCTGCATGGCAACAGTAACAATCAGCAGAGGACAAAACCGACCCCGAGGGCGATAGGAAGGCCGCCCTTGGTTGTATTCACCTAATCGAGTGGTGGCAAAGAGTGAGTGCAGATAAGTTGCTTACAGAGGTGCGTGTGGCTTCCTTCCCACCATACCACCGCTAATCAGCCCCAGCTCTCGCCCCAGCATCTCAAGTTCATAAAGCTCCGCCAACTTAGCGCTGCGCTCTTCGCGTATAGCCCGCGTTTCATTTCCGTGTTTTGTATTAGCTTCAATCTGTCTGGTTTTGCCTTCAGGTGTTCTACTGCCTGTACTGCGGCCACCGTGATGCTTGCATTTGGTCTTACCTTTGATTGCAGGGTTACGACAGCGTTCTTGTGATCTCTTACTTTTAGCCGAACATTGGGTGCAACTGACTTGGCCACCGAGAGTTGTGTAGTTAGTCTGCACGTAGCTCTTCCAAAAGCCGTTCTAAGTTTTTTTCATTTTTTTCACCCTCAATGCCGAGCTTGTCGATTTCATAACCGTACACATCTTTCCCTGAACTCCATTTCGTTATGCTGTCCTTTAGCGATCTATACTGATAATCAACTTTTCGTAAATCTTCTTTATGCTTCTTGTCTATAAGGTCATACATTTCTTTCGTGAACTCTTTGCTGATAGTTTGCATAGTACTTCTCCTTTCTCTTGAGTTTTGATTACGTTGTAGGGGGTCTCTTGATTGCACTTTGACATTCACACGCGCTACCTCTTGAGCGGGATCATTTCTGCCACTAATGCCACCTATGCCACCTAAATCAGAAAAACTTCTGTTAGTTATCCTTCTATTCTTTATTTCTACTACTTTTAGAGAATAGGTGGCAGTAGTGGCAAAGTGGTTTTAAGCTCCCGTGTCACCTGCCTCTCCGGCTGCCACTTAGGTGGCAAAACTCTGCCAGCACTGCCACTACTCATCCCAGTCCACGGTGCAACCCAGATATACTTCGAATTCCTTGCGCGCGACTTCAATCTTGGGGAACAGGATTCCGCGTTTGCTATCTTTGCGTTTGGTGGTGTCAGCTGAAGGGCAGAGTACTTTGATCTCATTCCGTATTGTTTTTGCTTGTATAGCTTCGTATCGTTCAGCTTTTTGGTTGTAGTCCTTGTACTTCTTAGTAAGGATTTGGCTCAACACAAACACCTCCTTCTCATAACTCACTGACCCGACAGGGTAGTGGTCGCCACCTATATCAAAGCTGCCCTTGTCTAAAACTTCATTCCAATATCGAGCAAAACCGGACAGTGAACGTCGTTTTTGCTCAACCCCTTCGGAGGTTTGTGGTCTTGCTCTGGGGTCGAAATTGGTGATGTCGAGATTGGTCAGGTTGTAAGCGAGAGCGGGTACTGTTACACCATCATTCAGAGTTTTGCTTAGCTGTCCGAAGTACTTCGTATCTTGTATGTGGCAATCAGAGACTTTGATAAATAAATAGCGGCGGTCATCCGAGCGTATTTGTCCCCACTGTGCGTGGTTAGTGCATGCGATAAACCGGTGGAAAGACTCGATTGTCCTCGACGGTTCATATTTTTGTTCAACCTGTATTGCTGGCTCGGTAACAAGAGACTTCATCCGATCTTGGGACTTTTTATCACCTTTAAACATACACTCGTCGAGAGCCACCCAAAAAGCACGCTCCAGCGCAGCATTAAAGTTACCTGTGATAGCAGCTATGTCTGAAACCTGAAGCGTTGTAGCACCCCACAGAGCCTCTAGCAGCCTTACGAAGAAGCCTTTCCCCGCACCCTCAGCTCCTATGAGTACTATCATGATCCCGGGCTTTTCTTCCGGGTGCTTCAGTGCATGGGCGAGGAATCGAATGAGGTAATCAAACAGCGCTAGATCGCCGTCGCAAATCACGTCTACAAGATAGTCCTCGATAATTGTCCAACTGCCCTGAGTGGGCTCTACGGTGTGAGGAACCCAAAGATTTAGGGTATCTGCCGGCTGTGGTATCGGGTGGAAAGCTAACCTATGGTATTCGACAGTACATGGGCTTATCCAGAATGAATTAACCACGTCTGCAGGTTTTATGACTGGTATCGGCAATGTTTCAATAAAGCGACGCATGAACAAGTTGCCGTCTTCTTTCTTAATAAAGTGCACTTTTGCTGTTGGTAAGCCCTGTTGCGCTTCTTGAATAGCTCGCCTATCTACGAGCCTAAGCTGCCCACCTATTAGTGATATCGCGAAAGCATGTTGAAGTGCAGTTAAGGCGGAAACTGCGGCTGTCGAAGCGTGATTTGGGAGAGGCGTCACGTTATCCATTCCAACCTCCAGCCCGCGCGTAGTGATAAATAGTTCCGCGAGTAATTAAACCGTTTCTGCCGTAACGACCCTCAATAAAGGAGTTTATTAATGTATAAAATGCACCCTCGTCGAACTTCTCAGAAGAGCCTTTGGACCACTCAAGTGCTATGTCTTCGGCGTCTGGCTGGCCCGTAGATAAAATAGCAAAACCGACATTGCGCCATGTGTCGTAGTCGCAAGCTGGGTCAATGTAGGTCAGTTGATCTTTAAGGATTGCAATTTCACGTGGGGTTAACGGTGCAGGTGCGCACCATGCCGTTTTAGGTTTGTTCTGGGCTCGGGTTTTGGTCTGATCAGCCCTAATTAGCTCTTGCCAAATATTAAGCAATTCATCCGGGAGGACGGTAAGTATCTCGAGTGAGCCTTGTAGCCATCGGTAGCTGGTCCCAGTAGGGTGGGTGCTCGGCGGAATGACATCCTGCACAGTCTTACCTTCAGCCGTAGCACAGCGGAACTCGAGTATGACTTTCCCGTTGACCTTAACGGTCATAGTTAACAGTGGCCCTAAACCTTCAGGGAGCCTAAATATTGCCTTAAGGCTATTGGGCCGGCCCGACCACATAACTGCAGTGTTTTTGTGCGTAAGAATCGACTTGAGATCGATGCCCATCTTGGAAAGGTAACTGAGCGTCTCTTTGCCGTCATCGATGTCGACCGCGCAAGTCGGGGTCTCACAATATGCATGGGCTATACCCACGTTGCCAGAGAGTTTATGCGCTTCAGTTACATCAGTGATACAAGATGCACGTTGGTTCCATCCGGCGGTAATTGGACCTTTCATGCCGGCGGGAATTGGAACGTAAGCAAGGCCTCGGTTGAAGGGGAGATTCATCGAGCACCCCCATTTTGTGTCGTGCCGCCCTCTAATTCGCTATTAGAGTCAGTTTTTGCGTCCAAAGGTACGCTTACCGCACTGCTCTTCGTTTGAGAGGACCCAAAACTAGCTCGGATCGCTCGTAAGACGCTGGGAGTATAAAAATTTCGTCTTCCAATTTTTGTTGGGGTTGGATATTTGCCGGATACAATACCGGCATATAAGTTAGATTCGCTTATCGGTAATGTTCCATCGGCGAGCGTTTTTTTGATGGGTATCAGTGGTTCAAGCGTTTCAAGTTTGTTGCTTGGCATAGCTCCGTATCTCCTATCAAATATTGATCGAGCTACAAAGGTACAACAGCTTGCGCGTTACGCCATGGACACTCATGGGGGGGGGAGTGTCCTATTTAGGTTAATCGAGTAATTGAAGATCAAGTAGCGTCATTGGTTTACCCCGCAGCTCTGTATATCTACTCCATAATTTATTTAGATTATCTTCCGTAAACTCGCGCTTGGGATTGCTTTCGATTGATATGTGGCGAATAGCTTCAGATAAGCCATATCCATGTCCGTCTGGCTCGGGTTTCATTGCTTGCTCGATCCACCCTAAGGTCAAAACTACCTGATTTAAACGGCACTTTTCGGCTTCATTCTTTTTAGAATTCCAACCACCAGTACCCTTTATGTCGAGCACTTCATAAGGGTCAGCCCCATCACCGATAAGCACAAATACCTCGCCAATATATTTCAACTCTTCTGGTTTAAGCTGCTTACCGGCGAGTATTTTATTGCCCAGATTTTTAAGGTTTTGCATTTTATACAAGACCGGCTTTTGTTCTTTTTTAGCCATGCTGAAGCCCCCTAAAAGGCACAACATTATTATTTCCGCTAGCTAGACCATCTAAGTAGTCGGCCCACGTTTGCATCATCTGTTGTCGTTGTGAGATGTGCTTAGTACGGTTGTAAGCTCTGCCGTTAGGGTCTCTCACAGCATGCGCTAACTGGTGCTCAATCCAATCGAGAGGGAAGTTAAGTATCTCGTCAAGTATCGTCCGGGCCATTGCCCTGAACCCATGAGGGCTGATCTGTTCGTTGGTATAGCCCAGAGTTCTTAATGCTGTTCGAACTCCGTTATCTGATAACGGTCGGCTTGCACCTCTGGCGCTAGGGAAAACGTATTTACCCCTTCCTGTTATTGGTTGCAGCTCTTTTAGAATATCTATTGCTTGAGTAGATAGAGGAATAATATGTGGCTCCTGCATCTTCATTTTCTCAGCGGGTAGTTCTATGCGTGTTTTTTCGAACTTTACTTCTTCCCATTCTAAGTGGCGTAGTTCGCCTGGACGACAGAAGAGTAAGGGCGAGAGTTTTAACGCAGCCATCACCGTAGGTGTGCCTTGATAATGTCGTATAGCCACCATCAACGGAGCGACATCCTTGGGTTCAGTCAGCGATTTGAAATGTGTTTTTTTGGGTTGCGCTAGTGCTCCTTTTAAATCGACGCTGGGGTCACGCTCAGCACGTCCAGTTGCTACTGCATACCTAAATACCATGCCAGCAGTTTGCTTGGCTCTATGCGCTGTGTTCACTGCACCTCGACTTTCAATTTGACGCAAGGCCTTAAGCAAATCTGGTGATGTTATTTTCGAAATAGGGCGCTTACCGATATAAGGAAACAAATCTTTTTGGAGCAACCTGTTTAATCTTTTATCGCCACCTTCCGACTTCGCCCCCCGTTTTTGCAACCACTCGAGCGCGACAACCTCAAAGCTATTCGCGAAAGCGCCTTGGTCTGCTGCTTTTTGAGCTTGCTTGGCTGCGTTTGGGTCAATACCTTTCGTTAGATTATCGCGGGCTTCTTCATGCTTTTTACGTGCTGCTTTGAGGCTTATGGCCGGGTAGACTCCGAGCGCTAGAGTTTTTCGTTTATCTGCAAATCGGTAGTTAAACCGCCAGTACTTACCCTGAGTTTTCACCAAAAGGTAGAGGCTACCACCATCCCAAATTTTGTAAGCCTTAGATGCGGACTTGGCTTGTTTGACTGCTGTCGCAGTTAGTTTTTGCATGCTAAATACCTCTACACTGGCGGTATCTAATTTAATTTTTCAAAAGTACCGCCAAAAGTACCGCCATATTTTTTGGATGTAGTTGGAGTTCGGTGGAGGTCTATGGAGTTAGTATACACAAAAAAGCCCTAATATATAGGGCTTTGAGGATTTCTTTGGAATTCTCCAGAGCTTGCTGGAGTGGTGTTTGGTAGCAATGGGTGGACTTGAACCACCGACCCCAGCATTATGAATGCTGTGCTCTAACCAGCTGAGCTACATTGCCACAAAGTTCTCTTTACTACGATACGCAGTTCAGCCAAAGTTAAAAATCGGCGCTGAATCAAGGTATTTGTCTTTCGGAATACACGAGAGGGCGCGAATTTTGGCTATTTCCATGGAAATTGTCAAGCGCCTGCCGGACTTAATCACCTTGAAATGGCAGATGACAAGCTTAAAGTTGGTTGCGGTGTAAGTCTGCTGGGGCGTTCACTTGCAGTTCGGCTGAATTATTAGGCGGAAATAGGGCCACCTAGCCGGTTTTGATCTCTTCATTTATCCGCTTTCCTTAGTTTCCTGCACTTGTGTTATTTTCTCTGTAATGGGCTTTTTGAATTGCTCGTCCTATTTGGTCTGCTTATCCACATTTTCTAATTAACAACCAATTGAATAGATTAGAAATATACCTTTTTTGTGAGAGGCTGCTAATTCAATGGTTTAAAGAAACGGCTTAAAACTCATCGCTCATACTGCCGAACCCTGACTACGGTTTAAATGAATCCAAAAGTCACTGCAATCTGTATATCCTGCAGTGATTTTTTAATTTAGGGTGGCCCTAAGACCTTAAACTTTCTGTCGATAT
>Ga0307488_10001116_pt1 | contig 22519 bp, 20 predicted proteins | sample SB02metaG_FD_202248 | JGI IMG/M metagenome (GOLD analysis project Ga0307488, IMG submission 202248) | Sea-ice brine microbial communities from Beaufort Sea near Barrow, Alaska, United States - SB 0.2 | ecosystem: Environmental > Aquatic > Marine > Coastal | place: USA: Alaska | collected... | reverse complement strand
CAGTCGCGAGCCAATATCCACCCGATGCAGCGACGTCTTCAACGAAGCTGTAAACAGGGATGTCTTTTTCATCCGCAAGCCTGCGAATACGCGCGCAGATAAGCGATGATTGAACCGGCGAGCCACCTGGAGAGCTGATTTCCAGCGCCACCGCTTTCGGCTTACTGCGAAACGCCTTTTCGATGCTGTCGGCCAGCCCGCGATCACTAAGGGCACGACCAGATGTAGCGATTGCACCCTGCAGCCGAATAACGGCCACGTGAGGGTCTGATTTGATGAAGGGGATCCAGTATTTCATATTGTTCCATTTAGGTCGCGGGCGGGGTGGAAACAAGGTCGGCAGTTACTGCCGGATACGCCAGCCGGTCTTGAATATCCACGCAATGATCCCGACACAGAGCGCCGTGAACAGCGCGATCGCCATAAGGCTTAGGCCGATGGGCACATCTGCCGTCCCGAAGAACGACCACCTGAAGCCGGAAATCAAATAAACCACAGGATTGAACATGGTGATTGTTTGCCAGACCGGCGGAAGCATCGTCACGGAATAAAACGAACCGCCAAGGAACACCAACGGCGTGATGATCAGCAATGGGATCAGCTGCAATTGTTCGAAATTGCCAGCCCAGATGCCGATGATAAAACCGAGGAGCGAGAAACTTAGGCAGGTGAGGGTCAGAAATGCGATCATTGCAAGCGGGTGCTGGATTGAAAGATCCACAAACAGGAACGACGTGGCGAGGATCACGACACCGATGAACATCGCCTTGGTTGCCGCGGCCCCGACGTAGCCCACTGTGATCTCAAAAAAGCTCACTGGGGCCGATAGAAGTTCGTAGATCGTACCGATGAATTTCGGAAAATAGATACCGAAACTGGCGTTGGAAGTGGCCTGTGTCATGACCGACAACATAATGAGGCCGGGAACGATAAATGCTCCGTATCCAATACCCTCAACGCTTTCCATGCGGCTGCCAATGGCAGTGCCAAAGACTACAAAATACAATGCTGTTGAGATCACAGGGCTGATGAAGCTTTGCATCAGAGTGCGGAAAAACCTTGCCATTTCAAAAACATAGATCGACTTGATTGCTTGATAATTCATGCGACGCCTTCCTGTTCGACCGCAACGTCCTTATCGGAAACGAGGGATACGAAGATTTCCTCGAGGGATGATTGCCGTGTTTGCAGGTCCGTCAATTTCAAGCCTGCCGTGCGGAGATCGGCCAAAAGTCCGGCAATTCCAGTGCGGTCCGTCGCGGTATCATAGGCATACAACAAACCGTCGTCTTCAATCGTGAGATCGTATTTCGACAGGGCTTCTGGAATCGCGTTCACAGGCTCGGCCAGATCAATCTTGAGCGTCTTTTGCCCCATGCGGGTCATCAGATCAGCCTTATTTTCGACCAAAAGAATTTCCCCTTTGGCAATGACACCGACACGGTCAGCGATGGCTTCGGCTTCCTCAATGTAGTGCGTCGTTAGGATGATCGTGACGCCATCTTTTTTCAGCTGGGACACAACCTTCCACATGTCTTTGCGCAGTTCGACATCAACGCCTGCGGATGGTTCATCAAGGAACAACACGCGCGGTTCATGGGCCAGCGCCTTGGCAATTAAGACGCGGCGCTTCATGCCGCCGGACAACATCATGATCTTGGAGTCCTTCTTGTCCCACAGGGATAGAGATTTCAGAACCTTTTCGAGGTAGGCGTAATTTGGCGCCCGACCGAACAGCCCGCGTGAAAAGCGAACCGTGCTGATCACCTTCTCGAACGGTTCGAGGGTGATTTCTTGCGGGACAAGCCCGACAAGACTGCGCGCAGCGCGGTACGCAGTGACAGTGTCATGCCCGCCAATAGTCACCGTTCCACTTGTGGCGCGTATTATGCCACAAATCGTTGATATCAAAGTGGTTTTTCCTGCACCGTTGGGTCCAAGTAGCGCAATTATTTCGCCAGATTTGATGTCCAGATCAACAGACTTAAGGGCTTGGAAACCACCATCAAAGGTCTTTGTAAGGCTTCGAACCTCAACGATATTTGTCATGTCATTAATCCTTTGTGCGGCACCCTAATGCCCCATTGCACAAAGGGAAAGATAGGCCGTTCCCGTTATATCAAACAATAAAACCGACCGCAGTTGACGAAGAAATAATTCGGCCTGCCTAAAACATCTTCTTTGCATTGCGGTTTCCAAGAGTTAAATCTTGATCTGGTTGCGAACCTTTGACAAATGGCCTTTGACCTATTTCCAAGGGTGGCCAATCTGGTCGCCTTCACACTTTGTCAGAATCGTTGAAACATACCTATGACCATCACCCATCTTGTGACCCATTCTGGTGGCTTTCATGCTGATGAACTGCTGTCATCCGCCGTGCTTACGCGCTTGTTTCCGCAGGCGGACGTGTTGCGCAGTCGCGACCGCCAGTTAATCACGCCCGCACCGGACAAGATCATCTATGATGTCGGCGGCGACTATGACGCCACGGCGCAGTTATTTGATCACCATCAACGTCCCAGCCCGCTGCGCGACGACGGCCAGCCGTTCAGTTCTTTTGGCCTGATCTGGGCCCATTACGGCCGAGCGTATTTGGCGGCGATGGACGTGCCAACCGATGACATTGAAGCGATCCACACCAAGTTTGACACCAAATTTGTGTTGCCAATTGATCTGCTGGACAACGGCGCGATTGAACCATCTGTCGCAGGGCCGCTTTCAATTCTGACGCTGCCCGTACTTTTGGGAAGCTTAAAGCCGGTCTTTGACAACATGTCGCCAACGGCTGACGACGATGCCTTCTTCGCCGCCTTGCCCATCGCACGCACCTTTGTCGAAGCCCAAATTCGCGGACTCGCGGCAAAGGCGCGCGCCAGAGGCATCGTGCTGGACGCCATCGCAGCGGCAGGAACGTCACCTATTCTCGAGTTGCCCATGGGCATGCCCTACCGCGCCGCATTGGACCAGACCGGGTCTGACCATATTTTGTTTGTGGTCCACCCGCGCGGCGGCGACTGGACATTGGGCGGCATCAAACTGTCCCAAGACACGTTCGAGCAGCGCGTCGATCTTCCAGCCGCTTGGGCCGGGCTAACTGACGCCGCGCTTGAGGATGCAAGTGGCGTCAAAGGCGCCAAATTCTGTCACAATGCGCGCTTTATCGCAGTAGCAGACACCCGCGAGGCGATCCTGAAAATGGCTGAGATTGCAGTGCGAGAGGCCTAGCTCGGTTTGGCAATGCTTTGATCGCGCCAATACGTGTTAGTCGCCTCGGCTGGGCAATTCCGGTGTTCTACCGATCCGTTCAGCCAACCGTGTGACGGTTAGTCCCTGCACGATGATCGAGAAAATCACGACAATATAGGTCACTGTCAGGATCAAAGGTTTCCATTCTCCGTCCGGCAGTGACAGCGCCAACGCGACGGAAATACCGCCCTTCAGGCCGCCCCAAGTCATGATCGGAATGACGCCCCTGCTGAACGTCCGGAAGGGTTTCAACAAAAGCACCGGTACCGCAACAGCAGCCAGCCGCGCGACAAGCGCAAGCACGATAGCCATTGCGCCCGCGATCAAGAAATCAGTTTCAAATGCGATGGCAAACACCTCAAACCCGATCATCAGGAACAACACGGCGTTCAGGATTTCATCAATGAGCGTCCAGAACGCTTCAACATACTTGCGGGTTTCATCCGACATGCCGTGCTTGGACCCGATGTCACCAATCAAGAGGCCCGCACAAACGGCCATGATCGGGGCAGAGACATGCAGCGCAACGGCGAGTTCGTAGCCACCAAAGGCAAGGCCCAGTGTGATGAGGACTTCGAGTGAATAGTCATCAATCCGGCGCATGACACGGAACGTCAGCCAACCCAGAACAATCCCCAAAACCGCCCCGCCGACCGCTTCTTGAACAAACAATTGCGCGGCCCCAAAAAGACCTGATCCGTGATGGTCACCGCTGGGAAACGCGAGGCCCACAAGAACGAGGAAAACCACATATCCGACACCGTCATTAAACAGGCTTTCGCCCGCAATCTTGGTTTCCAAGGCTTTTGGCAAGCTTGCTTCGCGCAGGACACCCAGTACAGCAACAGGATCGGTCGGTGATATCAGCGCCCCAAATACGAACGCAATCATCAACGGCATTCCAGTGATCCAGCTGAACCCGAAGCCGACAATTGCCGTCGATAGACCCACACCCATTGTCGCCATCAAAAAGATGACAAGCCAGGCTTTGCGAAGGTCCGAAAGTTTGACGTGGAGCGCGCCAGCGAACAGTAAAAGTCCCAACATGCCTTCTAACAGCGCCTCAGAAAATTCAAATTCCAGCACCTGCGCGCGGATCTGTTCTTCGACAGTTAAGGACGGGAAAAGTGCGTCAGTCACGATCACCGCAAAGGACGCGATGAGCGCTACCACCAGAATACCAATCGAAGACGGCAGACGAAGAAACAGGTAATTCACAGTACCAAAGGCCCCAGCAAGGACGATCAGCAGTGATGCGATTTGCAGGAGTGTCATTGCGCGGTGGTCCTTTTGGTTATTTTAGCAGTGTCGATCCTGAGGTGAGGTTCGCAGGGTCTATTCGATCACGATATTAGTCGAAGTAGCGGACCAGCTGGCTGGCGGGGCGAAAAATCTCGATCAGCAGATCCATGACATCATCATCAAGCAGTAGCTCATCGGGCAGGTCTTTGCGGCATCCCAGCCCAACCATTTTCAAATAGGGCGCGGCGGGATTGCTGTTCGAAAAGCCCTCCGGAACAACGCCCAACGCTTTGCGTGTCACGACGCCCTCCGGGAACGTCGCCTTGAAATCCGGGTCAGCCAAGATTTCTGTCAGGCCCTGCGGATCATCGACCAGACGCGTGCGCAGTCTTGCAAGTGCGGGTTTGGACGGCTGGAAAAGGCCGGCACCCGCGTGGCAATTTCCAGGCTCGATATGGAGGTAGTATCCGACGTCTTCAGCTGGATGACCGGCATTAGCAAACACGTCTATGCCCAATCGGAACAGATCACGCCCGACACGGTCGCGCGGTTCTTGAAAGAACTTGGTGTAACTTTGTTTTGGCTTAATCCCCGCCTCAGCCACAAAAGGATCAAAACGATCAGCGTAGTCGTGTAACGTCATCGCGATGCCAGTGAAATTGCGCATAGCATCATCGCGTTCTTCGCGGTGCGAATCCATCCATGCTTTTTTATTGTTCTTTGCGAGATCCGCAAGGAACGTAAATGTTTCCGGCTCTACCATGGGCGCCCCTTCTGTTTCGCAGCAACCACGAGGGCCAGTCTGCGTCTGTGTTACAACCTTGTAGGGGCAATTCAGCACATCAGCCATGGGGCTCGGAAAGAAGTCTTGGACACGTGCGTTCATGGTCGGGATTGAAACGGCGATAGCTTTCCCATTCGCTATTCGCCGCCTAGGGTTGAAGTTTCGATTTTTTAGGCGGTAGCTGACCCCATGAAACCCAAAATTTTGACAACGCTCGCCACCTACAACAGGCAGCAATTCACCAGCGACCTGGTCGCCGGGGTGTCGGTGGCTATGGTAGCCTTGCCGCTCAGCCTCGCGATCGCCATTGCATCTGGTGCAGGGCCGGAAAAAGGGCTAGTGACGGCCATCGTTGCTGGTCTGTTGATCTCACTTTTTGGCGGCAGCCGTGTGCAGATCGGCGGACCCACGGGGGCCTTTATCGTCGTGGTGTTCGGGGTCATTGCGGAACATGGATATGACGGGCTTGTTCTTGCGACGTTCATGGCGGGCATCATCATGTTGGTGGCAGGGTATTTGCGGGCCGGTAATCTTGTCGCATTCGTGCCTGAGGCCGTGATCAACGGATTTACCATTGGCATCGGCATCATCATCGCAACGAGCCAGATCAAGGATCTTTTCGGGCTGTCGGTTGCGCAGGTGCCCGCTGAATTCATCCCAAAGATCGACGCACTTTGGGCCGCGCGTGACACCCTGACGGTCCATGCCTTAGGGATCGGGCTTGCGACAATGGTGTTGATCGTCGTGCTACGGCGGCTCGCCCCAAGATTTCCGGGGCTGATTATTGCTGTTGGTTTGACATCGGCAACTGTCGCGGTGGCCACACTGCCCGTCGACACCATATTCTCGCGGTTTGGCGACTTGCCACACACCCTGCCAATGCCGTCCCTTCCCACGATCAGTTTCGAAAAAATCCTTGAATTGCTGCCCTCAGCCTTTGTGATTGCTTTCCTCGCAAGCGTTGAGTCGTTGCTGTCCGCGATGGTGGCAGACCGAATGATTGGCGGTCACCACAGACCGAATGCGGAAGTTTTGGCACAAGGTATCGCCAATATCGGGTCAGCCTTGTTTGGTGGCCTTCCCGCAACAGGGGCAATTGCGCGCACCGCCACAAATGTGCGCGCCGGCGGCAAAACTCCTGTCTCCGGTATCGTTCATGCGCTGACCATTTTACTGGTCATGCTTCTGGCGGCCCCCCTTGCGGGCTACCTCGCGATGCCAGCGCTTGCCGGGCTTCTTATCCTCACCGCTTGGAATATGAGCGAGCCGCACAAGTGGCGCGGCTACATGCAATCCCAAAGGTCGGATCAGACCTTACTCATTCTTACGCTGGTTTTGACTGTATTAACGGACCTGACAATTGCAATCGGTGTTGGTGTCTCAATTGGCCTTGCGCTGCGGTTGCGTCGCCGCAATGCCCGCCAAGAGAAAGATTGGCGATATAGGTGATGTCGTAGGGTCGTTTGGCAGCGCTCAGCAATTGCGCCGATTGGATCAGCCCATCGCCCGTGCGCCCCCTGCAAAAAGGGCGCGCAGGGGGTTGGCCCAATCGCGCGCGCCGCCGAACAGTAAATGATCAATCTCGCGCGGGTCAGACGGCGACCCAGTTATCAGCCGCTTGGCTTCATCGCACGGGTCGCGTTCGGGATAGGGATAAGCTTCGTACTGGTCTTTTACATCCGAAATGCCGCAAGCCTAGCGGTGTCGTCATTCGCAGACCAGTTCAATCCACGTGGCCTACCTTTTCGGCACGCTGTCAAAATCCGACGCCTCATGACGCTCGCGCAACTGCTCATACGGCTCGCCCCATACTCGGTTCACCATCTTGCCACGCTGAAACGCCGGACGCGCATAAACGTCGTTCGCCCAGCGGTTCACATTCTCGTAGCTTTCCACGTCGAGGAATTCAGCCGCATCATACACCAACCCTTTGACCAACGCCCCATACCACGGCGCCGTTGCCATGTCGGCGATCGTATATTCGTCGCCAACCAGATAGCGATTATCCTCAAGCTGTTGGTTCAAAACATCCAGATGGCGCTTGGCCTCCATCGCAAACCGATTGATCGGGTACTCGAATTTCTCCGGCGCGTAGGCGTAGAAATGGCCAAAACCGCCCCCCAAATACGGCGCCGCACCTTGTAGCCAGAACAGCCAATTCAGCGTCTCGGTGCGCCCTTCGATGTCGCGCGGCAAGAACGCACGGAATTTCTCGGCAAGGTAGAGCAAGATTGCCCCACTTTCGAACACCCGCACACCCGTTGACTTGTCGAACAACGCCGGAATCTTGGAATTCGGATTTACATCAACAAAGCCACTTGAAAACTGGTCGCCCTCATTGATGTCAATGAACCACGCGTCGTAATCGGCGGCGTAGCCTTTGGCCAAAAGTTCTTCCAACATGACCGTGACTTTGACCCCGTTCGGCGTCGCTAGCGAATGCAGTTGCAGCGGGTGCTTTCCCACGGGCAGGTCTTTATCATGGGTCGGCCCTGCGATGGGGCGATTGATGCTGGCGAACTTGCCGCCGCTCTCAGAATCCCAAGTCCAGACTTTAGGGGGCGTGTAGGTCATTGTGGCTTCCTTAATTATCTATTGTAATAGCTAAGGCCATAAGTGGCAGGTGCAATGGCCACGGCACCTCATCAGTCCAAAAAAATATTGTACAAACCATGCAATCGCCGTTTTTGATTTGTACAAAACCGTCTGGTTTGATCACAATTCACAAAGGTTGCGTCTGGCGCTGTCCGGCCCCAAAGTCTGAGGATAGGCAAATAGGGGACTTTCATGGCTGCGACTGCACGGCTCGGTGTTGATATCGGCGGCACATTCACGGATGTCGTTCTTGAGGCGGGTGGCAAGACCTTTTCGACAAAGGTTCTGACGACCTATACCTCCCCAGAAAATGCGCTCATCGACGGTATCCATCAGGTCTGTAAAAAGTCTGGAATTGCCCTATCCGACATTGGCCAAATGATCCACGGGACCACGCTGGCAACCAATGCTTTGATCGAACGGCGTGGTGCGAAAACGGCGTTGATTACGACCGAAGGTTTCCGCGATGTCATTGAAATGCGGACAGAATCACGGTTTGAACAATATGATTTGAACCTCACCTTGCCGGACCCTTTGTTGCCGCGCCAGATGCGTTACACCGTTCCAGGGCGCATAGATGCATTGGGCGCGGAACTGATCCCGCTCACCCGCGCAGACATTGAACCCGTCGTCGAAAAGATCGCTGCGGCAGGCTATGAAAGCATCGCGATTGGCCTGATCCACAGCTATTTAAATCCCGATCACGAACGGCTGGTCGCCCAAGTGGTGGCCGAAAAAATGCCTGATGCGATGGTGTCGATCAGCTGCGAAGTTTCACCGCAAATGCGTGAATACGAACGCTTCAACACAGTCGTCGCCAACGCATACATCAAGCCCCTGATGAAGAGCTATTTGAGCCGCTTAGAAGACCGCCTGAAAGCTGAAGGCGTAAGCTGCAAAATCTTCCTAATGCATTCAGGTGGCGGGATAATTTCGCTCAAGAGTGCGGCGGATTTCCCCGTGCGTTTGGTCGAATCCGGACCCGCTGGGGGGGCTGTTTTCGCAGCCCACATCGCGGCACGCTACGGACTCGATAAGGTGCTGAGCTTTGACATGGGTGGCACCACAGCAAAGATTTGTCTGATTAAAAATCAGACCCCGAAAACCAGCCGTGTGTTCGAGGTCGCGCGGACTTACCGGTTCAAAAAGGGGTCCGGCATGCCGATCTCAATTCCTGTGATCGACATGGTCGAAATCGGCGCTGGTGGTGGCTCTCTCGGGTCCGTTGATGCCATGCGTCAAATCCGCGTCGGCCCCGAAAGTGCAGGATCAGAACCGGGGCCTGCCTGTTACGGGCGCGGAGGTACGCGCCCCGCTGTGACCGACGCAGATTTGGTGTTGGGCAAACTTGATCCCTACAACTTTGCCGGCGGCACGATTACACTTGATACGCCCGCAGCCGAGGCCGCATTGCGGACGGTTCTGGGCGATGTATTGGATATGGACGCTGCGACGTCAGCGTTTGGATTGGCAGAAGTCGTGGACGAAAACATGGCCAACGCCGCGCGGGTCCACGGCGTCGAAAACGGCGAAGACCTCAGCGACTATACGATGATTGCGTTCGGCGGTGCCGCGCCCCTGCACGCAGGCCGCTTGTGTGAAAAGCTCGGCGTTGAACGCCTTCTTGTCCCACATGGCGCGGGTGTCGGATCGGCGATCGGGTTCCTGCGCTCCCCGTTCTCGTTTGAGGCCAACAGGTCCGTCTATATGAAGCTGTCAGATTTCGATCCCGACGCGATTATTGCACTGCTTGGCGACCTCGAAAAAGAAGCGACGGGGTTCGTGCGGACCTGTTCAGCAGATGCGGAAATCCTAAGCAAATTCAAAGTCTACATGCGCTATACGGGTCAGGGCTGGGAAATCCCTATTTCTCTAACGCAAGCGCAGGCGATGGCGCCGGATGCAGCCACATTCAAGGCGCGCTTCATTGAAGATTACACCAAATTGTTCGGGCGGTCTGTCGACGGGATGGACGTCGAAATCACGGTGTGGTCTGTGAACGCGACGACCCCGCCAGAGCATGTTGCACGCACGCCTGAGGTCGCAGCAGGATCACCGGCCCCGATCATTGGACAGCGCCAATTGTTCGACCCCGCAACCGCAGAATTCCAAGACGCCGCAGTCGTGTTGCGCGACGCAATGAGAGCGGGCGCATCGGTGTCTGGCCCCGCCGCCATTACCGAGGACGAGACCACAATCATAGTCCCGACATCGCGCATGGCATCATGCCAATCGGACGGCTGTATCGACGTTAGGATCAAACCATGACCCATTCAAATGTCGCCTACCAGGTCATGTGGAACCGCCTGATTTCTGTCGTCGAAGAACAGGCGCAGGCACTGGTAAGAACTGCGTTTTCGACGTCTGTTCGTGAGGCAGGTGATCTGTCGGCGGGGGTCTATGATCTGGATGGTCAGATGCTGGCGCAAGCGGTCACCGGCACGCCGGGACACGTCAACGCCATGGCCGACGCCGTTGCGCATTTTATCCGTCGTATCGGGCGCGACAACATCTTTGAAGGTGATGTTTATATCACCAACGATCCATGGGAAGGCACCGGCCATCTGCACGATTTTACCATGGTCACACCGTCGTTTCATCGCGACACCCTTGTCGGGTTTTTCGCTTGCACCGCGCATATCGTCGACATCGGTGGGCGCGGGTTTGGGGCAGACGCTGCGAGCATTTATGAAGAAGGACTGCAGGTCCCAATCATGAAATTCGCGGATCGCGGTAAGGTGGATGAAACGCTGGTTCGGATTGTGCGCGGCAACGTGCGCGAACCACAGCAATTGATCGGCGATCTCTACGCGCTCTCCACTTGCAATGAGATCGGACACCGTCGTTTGATCGAGATGATGGAAGAATTTGGACTGGATAATCTGACGGGTATCGCGACTTTCATCCTCGACAATTCGAGACGTGCCACGCTTGAGCGGATCAACGCCCTGCCCCGCACATCCGCGAGTGGCGAAATGACCATTGACGGATTCGACACGCCCATCACGCTGAAGGTCAAATTGAGCATTGAACAAGACCGAATTGTGTCCGATTTCACTGGCACATCGGGGCTTGATAAAAAAGGCATCAACGTGCCGCTGGTCTACACCAAGGCTTACGCCTGTTATGCGTTGAAATGTGCCATTGCCCCGGAAATCCCTAACAACGCCGCGTCCTTAGCACCATTTAAAATTACTGCACCGGTTAATTCAATCGTCAACGCGGTGCATCCCGCGCCCGTCGCATTGCGCCATATAATCGGGCATTTCATCCCCGACACAGTGTATAATGCGCTTGATAGGATCCTGCCTGATCTGGTCCCTGCAGAGGGGGCTGGATGCCTGTGCAATTTCCAAGTTTCCTTGCGTCCGCGCACGGACGCCCCTGCGCCCGAAAGCGCCGTTCGCTCCGAGGTTTTGACGTTCAATTCCGGTGGTGCAGGCGCGCGCCCAGAATTCGATGGGTTGAACGCCACGGCCTTTCCATCAGGCGTTATGACGATGCCAATCGAGGCCACTGAACATGCCGGGCCAGTGATCATCTGGCGCAAGGAACTGCGCCCCGATTCCGGCGGCGCCGGCAAGCAGCGCGGCGGTCTTGGGCAATACATGGAAGTCGGTGCGCGGATTGGACACGAGTTCGACATTCAGGCGATGTTTGATCGCGTCGATCATCCCGCACAGGGACGGCGCGGCGGGCAGAATGGTGCCCCCACGACGATCGTACAGGACGACGGCACGGCGGTGAACGGCAAGGGTAAACAGTTCGTGGCACACGGACGGCGCGTGGTGATGGCATTCCCCGGTGGGGCGGGCTACGGGGTCGCGGCCGACCGTGATCCAGAACAGGTAAAGCGAGACTTGGCACGGGGATATATTTCGCCCAGGGTCGCAGCACGCGATTACGGGTTAAGCGCAGATGACATTGCGGCGGTGCAAGAACTCGTTGCGCGCGGTGAGGATATTTAACCTTGAGCGAGGCGATTTTCATTGGCGTTGACGGGGGCGGCACTGGATGCCGCGCCGTCATCGCGACGCATTTGGAAATTCTGGCGACAGGGCGCGGCGGGCCCGCAAATGCGTCATCCGATATGGCGTCTGCCGTTGAAAATGTTCTGTCTGCCATTGCGCAGGCCAGCGTTGATTTGGGCGATCTGGACCTGACCAAGGCCTATACCTATCTTGGCTTGGCGGGTGTTCTGACGGACTTACAGGCTGCGTCGGTTGCCGCGAAAATGCCGTTCACAAACGTCATTGTATCCGATGACAGACCAACCACACTCACCGGCGCGTTGGGCGATAACGACGGCATCGTCGCGGCGATAGGAACTGGCAGTTTTTTGGGCTCGAAACGCAGTGATGTCTATCAATTCGTTGGCGGTTGGGGCTTAGTGCTGTCAGATGAAGCGTCTGCTGCGTGGCTGGGTCGAACCGTACTGGCAGAAACGCTGCTGGTCCAAGATGGGATGCGGCCGATGGCGGGATTGGCCACGTCGATTTTGGCGCGTTTCGACGGCGAGGCGAATGGGATCGTAGACTTTGCGGCACAGGCGACGCCAGCCGACTTCGGAACCTTGTCCCAACTGGTGACCAAAGCGGCTGCTGCGGGTGACGTCCTCGCGGTCGATCTGATGCACCAGGGAGCGGATTATATCGAGCGGGCGCTTGCGGTCCTGAAACCACAGCAGAATGAGATCCTGTGTCTGACGGGAGGACTAGGCCCCAACTACGCGACGTACTTGTCCCCAGCCACCAGCGCGCGCCTGCGCCCAGCCATCGGCTCGGCGCTGGACGGGGCTTTGATGTTGGCGCGGCGAATGGCCTAGGCCAGCGCCGACGCGTCCTCAAGAACCAAATCACTGCATTTTTCGCCAATCATAATCGCCGGCGCATTGGTGTTCCCGGACACGATTTCAGGCATGATCGAACAATCTGCCACCCTTAGGCCTGCTATGCCATGCACGCGCAAGCGCGCGTCCACCACAGCGTCTTTGCCACTGCCCATCTTGCAGGTTCCTGTGGGGTGATAAATTGATGCGGTGTTGTTGCGGGCCCAATCTAGGGTCGCATCATAATCGTTAATATCAAGGCTCGCATGAGGGCGGAATTCCTCAGATATCTTTGAGGTGAGCGGCGCATGGCGCGCAATCGTGCGGGCGATATTCACTCCCGCTACCACTGTATCACAGTCAGTTTTGGTGGATAGATAATTCGGGACAATGGCAGGGTATTCGCGCGGATCACTTGATTTTAAACGGATTTCGCCACGCGATTCAGGGCGCAACTGACACACAGACGTCGTGAACGCTGAAAATTTGTCAGCCCCTTTTCCAGGGTTTTCAGCAGACAAAGGTTGGACATGGAACTGGATGTTTGGGGTTTCCAGATCATCGCGGGTTTTGATGAATCCGGTCGCAAGACTGGCGGCCATTGTCATTGGACCGGATCGGAACATCAGGTATTTCAGGCCAATTCTTGCCTGACCCATCATGCTGGACACTTCGTCGTTCAGGGTCGGCTCATTACACTTATATACCAGCCGCGCTTGCAGGTGGTCTTGCATGTTTTTGCCCACACCTGGCAAATCAGCGATCACTTCGATGCCATTGTCGCGCAGCTGATCCGCCTCACCGATGCCAGACAACATTAACAATTGCGGCGAATTGATCGCGCCGCCAGACAGGATGATTTCACGGCTAGCATTGACGGCATGCGTGCGCCCGGCTTTGTCCGTGTAGGTGATGCCAGTGGCGCGTTTGCCATTCACGATGACTTTGTTGACCGCCGCATGTGTGATGATCCGCAGGTTGTCGCGGGATTTTACGGGGTTGAGGTAAGCCACCGCCGCGCTGCATCGACGACCATTGCGTGTGGTGAGCTGGAAAAACCCAACGCCTTCTTGATTGGCGCCATTATAATCTGGGTTGAACGGATAGCCGGCCGCCTGTGCTGCTGCGACCCATGCATCGGTAATAGGTCGCTGTATGCGCATATTGGACACCGACAGCGGGCCCTCATTGCCGTGGTATTCATCTGCACCGCGTTCGTTTTTCTCGGATCGTTTGAACAACGGTAGGACGTCGTCCCAACCCCAGCCGGCATTGCCCATTTGCCGCCAGCGATCATAATCTTGGCTTTGACCGCGCACATACAAAAGCCCGTTGAGCGAGGACGACCCACCTAGAACCTTGCCACGGGGCCATTCGATCGACCGCCCATTCAGGCCGGGATCGGGTTCAGTTTTGTAACACCAATCCACTTTCGGGTTATGGATCGTCTTAAAATACCCAACAGGAATGTGAATCCATGGATTGAGGTCACGTCCCCCTGCTTCCAGCAGAATGACCTTGGTCTTAGGATTGGCGCTCAACCGGTTTGCGACGACGCACCCCGCAGAGCCAGCGCCCACAACAATGTAGTCAGCCTCTAAATGTTCCATGCGGTTGCCCCTGACTGAAAATCGATGCCGGCAAAGAAATTCCTTGCCTAAACCCAGTAAAGCGTCACATTATTGAGACTGCAAGTATCATTCTTGCGTAAGGGAGGAATATTTATGAAAGCATCGAAGGTGCTCAGCACCATTTCACGCCGTGATTTGTTCAAGTTAACAGGTCGTTATGGCATCTCATCCGTCGTACTTGGCGCATCTGCAATGACTGGCGCAATCACGCTGCCAAACATCGCAGCCGCCGCCGAATCGACTTACGAAAAGCGGTTTGCCAACGAACCAAAGCACACACTGACGTTGGGTGCCGCCGGTTTTAATGCACAAAACCTTTTGATTGAGCGCGCAGGCGTTCTGGAATTTGCCCGAGATCTGGAGGAGCGGACCGAGGGCGAGATTCGTGTCGAATTCATTGGTGACAACCAGATTTGTGGCCAGCTGTCCTGTGCTGAGAAGGCCCAGCTGGGCGTGATCGACATGTATTCGGCATCCACGCAGAACTCTGCCGGATCCACACCGTACCTGAACGTTCTTGACTACGCCTATATGTTCCGTAGCCGTGCCGACCAGTACCACTTCTTGTACTCACCTGAGTCCATGGACCTGTTGCGCAATCCTCTTGAGGAACGCCATGGTCTGAAGTTCCTGTTCAGCCACTGCGAACTGCGCGGCATCCAGCTGGGTAATAACTTTGCAGACAAGCCTTTGGTCACTTCGGTCACTCAGCTTGCAGGTACAAAGAACCGCGTCACAGGCACCCAGTTGGGTCGCATCGCGATGGAGCTTATGGATCTCAACCCAGTGCCAGTTGCTTGGGAAGAAACACTGGACGCCCTTCGCACAGGTCTGATTGACGGTGCCGAGACATGGGCATCTGCCGTGGCTTACGCCAACATGTCACCTGCTGTGACGCAGTCTGTTGACCTGAAATTCTTCTGTGGCACAGAGCACACTGGCATGAACGCCAGCGTATTTGACGCAATGGAAGCCCATCTTCAGGACGCCATCATGGAATCCGCGTACCTTGCGCAGGTTCACGTGCAGGCAGCCAACGAAGCAGCGCTTGTGAACACGGTTGGTTTCTCCGATCCGGTTCTGCCCGGCACGATCTTTGCGGAAAATGACGTCAAGCCAGCGTTCTTGTCGGCCGAAGCCATCCGTGAAGCCGAAGAGATGTGTTCGCCAGAATTCCAGCCTGCGGCTTGGGAGCAATGGCGCGAACGTATCAACGGTTGGGCCGGTGGTCGCGACACGTATCAGGAAATCTACGACGTTGCGCGTCAGATCCCTGCAGATACAAAAGCTGAAAATGTCGAACCACGCCGCTGGTGGCGTTCGACGTAAGCGAGCAATCGCACACGACACGATTTGGGGTGGGTGGCAGCATGCCCCCACCCCATTTTTTTCTCACGAAATGAATGCATAGACGGCAAGCGCGCTTGCGTCGCATAGTTGGCATTGTTTGGTGGCATATCCTTGGGAGGGGACACCCATGTTTGAGACGATTTCGGGAGCAGCGACGATCTTCGCTGCATTTGGCGGCATCTTTGTCGACCTCGTGACGGGAAATGAACCCGACTTCTTTCCATTGCGATCTGCGATGAACGGAGACGGCGTTTGGTTTTGGGGCTTAATCATGACACTCGTTGGCGGCCTGTTCGTGGCTTGGATTTACCGTGTCGTTCCTTTCATTGAACGAAATTTTGAAACCACTTTAATGGTCGTTACCTATCTGGGCATCGGTGCAATTATTTTCATCGAAGTCATCCGCCGCTTTGTATTTTCTGATCAGTTCCCGTGGTCGACTACAATCCCAGGGTATTTGTTCCTGATCATGACATGGACAGGATGCAGCTATAATGTGCGGCTGCGGACCCATCTGTCATTCGCCGAATTCCGCTCCAAAATGCCGCGATTACCGCAAATGGTATTGTTGTCACTGGACGCTTTCTTGTGGTGGGGCATCTGCTGGTTGGTTATCGTCACCTCGATGACTGTGACCGCCAACGCAGGCAATAATTTCATGATCGTCACCGGCACCGACAATGTGTTCGTCTGGTGGTTCCTAATCACGTTGCCGCTGGCCTTCGTGCTGCTGTCGGCCCGCGTGTTTCAGAACCTGTTTGAAGACATTCGCAAGTATCGAACTGGTGAAACGATGATCGAGCAAACCGTACTGGGAGGTCAATAATATGGAACTCAGTACAATTGTCACCCTGATCTCGATCGGCGTGACCATTCTGTTTATGCTCGGTGTCCCAGTCTTTCTTGTCATTGCTTATTGGGTTTTGGGCACGTCCATCGCCCTAGGCCAACCCCTCGTTAACATTGGCACAGCGCTGTCGGACGTATTTACAGACGGATTTGCATTGCTGGCGATGCCACTGTTCATTCTCACGGGTGATTTAATCAACCGTGCAGGTATTGCACGACGGCTGTCGGATTTTGCCTATGCCTGTTTGGGCTGGCTGCGTGGTGGGTTAGCCATGGCGGCGATTGGCGCCTCCGGTCTGTTCGCAGCGATCTCTGGATCCAACTCAGCAACGACCGCCACAATCGGGTCGATGTTGCACCCTGAAATGGTCAAAGGCGGCTACGATCCGCGCTTTTCCGCAGCAACGGCTGCAGCGGGGGGGACAGTTGGTATCATCATCCCGCCGTCGATTATCTTTATCGTTTATGGGTTCATCATGAACCTTTCGATTAATGATCTGTTCATCGCAGGAATCGTGCCAGGTGCGATGATGGTCTTCGCGATGCTCATCACGGCCTTTATCGTCTCGACCATCAACGGCTGGGGCTACCTGATCAAACTCGACCCGGTACGGGTGCTTAAGACTGCGCTTGGCGGTTGGCTTGGTTTCTTTGCAATCGGTTTGGTGCTATGGGGCATCTATACTGGAAAATTCTCCCCAACTGAGGCCGCGGGCGTGACGGTCGGCTTCTGTGTCATCGTCGGCTTTATCTGCCTGCCAATCTATAAAATGATGAAAATCGACGAGGAACGCGACATCAACGAACGTGGCTTTTCAGAAATGGTCGTCGTGCGCGGCTTTGGTCCGTTGGAACTGCCTGCAATCACGATGCGGTCGGCCCAAATTACGGGTATCTTGGCACCGCTGATCGCGATTTCAGTGGTGATGCAACAGAACCTCAGCTCACTTGGCGCAAAAGAGGTGATCGAGAATTTCTTGATCGGCATGGGCGGCTACTATCCGGTTCTGTTCACCGCGATGGCCATCGTGTTTGTCGCGGGCATGGTGCTTGAATCGCTGCCAGTTACAATCATCCTTGCGCCGATCTTGGCCCCTATTGCTGCCAGTGTTGGCGTTGACCCGATCCAGTTCGCGGTTGTGTTCCTTGTGGGTGCGTCCATCGGGTTCATTACGCCGCCATACGGTCTGAACCTGTATGTAGCGTCTGGTGTGACGGGTGTGCCGTATTTCCGGCTGCTGAGGTATTCGACGATGTATCTGGTGTCGCTGATTATCGTTTGGTTCATGGTGGCGCTGTTCCCCAGCATCTCAACGACGTTGCTGCCCGGTGGTGGCATCTATGAAACGTTGCAATCCATCTTTAGTAGCGGGGCTGACGTATGACGAATGGCGCGGGTTCTGGCACGATCCCTACTAATCTCCGACTATTGTTGGTGCTAGAAGAAGTCGCGCGGGCGGGGATCCCCGTCACGCCGACGGACGTGAATGCCCAATTGGGATTGCCCAAGCCAACAATTCACCGGCTGTTTGCTACGCTGGAAGACGAGGGTTTCTTACAACGCGACATCGACGGGCGGGCCTATTCACCGGGCCGTCGGTTTCGCCACATGGCGACGGGAGTATTATCGTCGCTACGTATCCGTGCCGCACGTTTGGCCGTTTTGCGCAAGCTCAGCGCAACAGTTGGTGAAACTTGCAACATCGCACTGCCAGACCGTGAATCGATGATCTATATTGAACGGATTGAAACGGAATGGCCGCTGCGCATTCAACTGCCCATCGGCACCGCCGTTCCGTTCTATTGCACTGCATCTGGCAAAATGTATCTGTCGACACTGCCCAAGTCGCATCTGGAACGCTACGCAACTTCTGTGACATTAAGCCCGAATACGGGCAACACGATCACCGATCCTGACACCCTGATCGAAGCCGTTGCGACGGTGCGAAGGAATGGCTATTCCCTCGACGATGAAGAATTTATGGATGGGATGATCGCGGCTGCCGTTCCCATTCTAGACAGCAACGGACGGCTTGTGGCGACGTTGTCTTTTCACGCCCCTTCGATCCGGTTTTCAATTGAAAAGGCGCTGGAATTCTTACCAGCACTCCGCAACGCAGCTGCGGATTTAGCGAGCCTGTTGAACGACTAGTTTTGCGAGCCGGTCGGCACTTGATCGATTTCGTCTTTGACCAAAGTGGACCACGTTTCTCCGTGCTGTGGGACCGGTGGTGGCATACACGTCTTGCGGTGAATGTTCACTTTACTCATGAAATTCGCGGAAATCGGAGCGGTCACAAACAAGAATGCCATGATCAACAATTCATGGAATGATCCCTCCCCATAAACGAACGCCGCCGTCATCGATGCTAACAAAAGCGCACCAATTCCAACCGTGCCGACCTTGGTGGGGGCATGCAGACGCGTCATCGCGTCGTTGAAACGCAGCAGGCCAATCGCGCCTACCAGCATAAAAAATGCGCCTATCAACAGGAAAATTGCGGCCGCATAGGTTCCGATTTCGACCCAATTCATTCGATGATGTCCCCCCGCAGAACGAACCGCGCGTAGGCGACTGTAGAAACAAAGCCAAGCATGGCGATGATCAAAGCCACCTCGAAATAAAGCCGTGTGCCCTGTGAAATTCCGAGCAGGACGATCACGCCAATGGCGTTCACCACCATGGTATCGAGCGCCAAAATGCGGTCCGCCGAGCCAGGGCCGGTCACCAGCCGAACCATCGCCAGCAATTGCGATATTGCGATGGCTGCAAAGGCAATTGCCAGCGCCCAGCTAAATAGGTCATCTGCGGGTATCATACGAAAATCTCCTTTAGGCGGGCCTCATAGCGTTGCTTGATGTCATCGCGCACGGCATCGGGGTCTGGCGCATCTAGTGCGTGCACAAGCAGGTAATGACCCGTGTTCGACACATCCGCTGAAACCGTCCCAGGCGTGAGAGTGATGGTTCCTGCCAGCACGGTAATCGCCTCAGGTTGGCGCAAATCCAGCGGAATGATGATCCATGCAGGGCGCAGTTTAGAATTTGGTCGCGTCAGCACGATCCACGCAACCTGCACGTTGGCCACCATGATATCCCACAGCACAATGATAACATATGCCGACATTTTGCCAATTTTGAAGCCACTTGGTCGATCCGGCCACCAAACGGCCGTCATGCGCGGAATTATGATACCAAGGATCAGTCCGAACACGGCCATGCCGTAAGACAGATCGTTTTGCAGAACGATCCAGATAATCGCCAAGATCAGAGTCATGGCAGGATGGGGGAAAAGCCAGTTGAAAAGGCGCGTCATATCAATGCTCCTCGCTCAATGGGTTGCTCATCTTGCCGTGTGATCCGATTACGGTTTCGATATAGGCATCAGGTGCAAACAGCTGCTGGGACGTAGACATCATATAAGATTGGGCTTGGCCACCAAAGACAGTGTAGGCCGCCAGCAGGGTAATCAGGCCGCCAACCGCGCCATAAGACAAGGCATGTGGACGTTCAAACACCTCGTCGCCTTCAACCACAGGAACGCTCTCGGCTTTCCAGAAGACAATGCTGCCAGCGCGGGCGAACCCGATAAGGGAAATCAAGCTCGCCGCCAACACGATAACCCAGACCCACACACCAAACGGCGTTTCGAAAGACGCATCGAGGATCATCAGCTTGCCGACGAAACCCGACAGAGGCGGCAAACCCGCCATGGCAATCGCAACCGCAAAGAACAGCCCTGCCGTCAGCGACGCGCCTGCGGCAGGTGACATGGCCACCAATGACAGCGACGGACGGCTGGATTTAACCAGATCAACAATCAAGAACAGCGCAGCCCCCGCGAGGGTTGAATGAACGATATAATAAAGCGCGGCTGCGATGCCGTCGGGTGTCATCAATGCAATCGCAACCATGACCATGCCCATGGATCCGATGACGGAAAAAGCGACAAGACGATCCAGTGATTTGGCCGCAAGGATTCCGATCATCCCGAGCGCCAACGACACCAATGCGGCGGGCATCAACCAGACATCTTCCAGTCCGGAAGTGGCCTCCAATTGCGGTGGGAAGATCATGGTGTAGACGCGGATGATCGCATAGGCACCGACCTTGGTCATGATCGCAAAGAGTGCCGCGACGGGGCCAGGTGCTTCGGCGTAGCTGGATGGCAGCCAGAAATGTAGCGGTACGATCGCAGCCTTGATCGCGAACACCAGCAACAACAACACGGACGCCACGCGGATACCCACAGTTGCGTCCGCCCCGATCATTTCCGCACGCAGCGCGAGGTCCGCCATATTGAGCGTGCCAGTTTCCGCATAGATCGACCCCAGCGCGAACAAGAACAACGTCGAGCCAAGCAAGTTGAACAGCACGTATTGCACCCCCGCCCGAAGGCGTTCGTTGCCGCCCGCGTGGATCATCAGACCGTAAGACGCGATCAAAAGGACTTCAAAGAACACGAAGAGGTTGAATAAATCACCGGTCAGGAACGCGCCCATCAGCCCCATCAGTTGGAACTGAAACAGCGCATGGAAATGTCGCCCGCGTTCGTCCCATCCGGACCCGATCACATAGAGCAGCACAAACAACGCTAAGATCGCCGTTAATAAAACCATCAATGTCGACAGCATATCTCCGACCAACACAATCCCGAACGGGGCCGCCCAATCGCCAAGCTGGTACAGGATGATCGTGCCGTCTGATGCCGTCCACGCCAAGCCAGCGGCTATGGTGATCAGCGCGATAACACCAACCAATGAAAACACCCGTTGGATACCGATGTGATAGCGCGCGGCCAGCACAATGAACGGCGCGAGCATGGCGGGCAACACGATGAGGGCGATGATCCAATGGGTCATAACGCATCCTCTTCATCGCTGATGATCGGGTCATCTACATGATCATCGTCGGTCCCAAGGTAGGCGCCAAGCGCGATCATTACGACAACAGCCGTCATTCCGAACGAAATCACGATGGCCGTCAGCACCAAGGCCTGTGGCAGTGGATCGGTGTACAGCGCGGCATCATCCGTCAGGATAGGCGGCGCGCCAATGGTCAGGCGTCCAGACGCAAACAAGAAAACGTTGACCGCATAGGTCAGCAGAGACATCCCCAAAATCACAGGAAACGTGCGCAGGCGCAAAACCAGATAAAGACCAGTCGCAGTTAATATTCCGACAGCGGAGGCAACAAGAACTTCCATGTTACACGCCCTCCTGAGGTTTGGTTGGTTCGGCGATTGCCTGCGACGGGTCTATGTCCATTGGACTATCTGAGTCCTTTACATGGGCACGCCGTGCGAGGCGGGAAAAGCTTTCAAGCGTCAGCATGACGGCCCCAACGACGGCGAGAAATACCCCTAGGTCGAACAGCGCAGCTGTCGCTACTTCGAACTTTTCAAACGGTGGGATTCGCAGATATGTGAAATCGGACGTCAGGAACGGCTTATTAAAGAACCAAGAACCGATGCCTGTGAGACCCGCAATCAGAACTCCCACCCCGATAACGCCGTGATAGGGCAACCGCTGGCGATCCGAAGCCCAGCCAAACCCGCTGGCCATATATTGCATCACCACAGCAATTGACACGATCAGACCAGCAATAAATCCGCCACCTGGTTCGTTGTGACCGCGCAGGAAGATGTAGAAACCAACCATCAAAACGACTGGCATCATGACGCGGGTTAACACAACCATCATCATTGGATGCTTGGTGCCAGACAGAGGTTTGTCCGGCACGCGGTTGAGCAAGCGTGCGCGCACGGGGCCGTTCAACAGCGCTTCTGTCAGCGCGTAGATCAACAAGGCAGCAATGCCCAAAACGATGATTTCTCCGAAGGTATCAAAGCCACGGAAATCAACCAAGATTACGTTGACCACATTTGTGCCACCGCCTCCTTCGTAAGAATTAGCGAGGTGGAATTCAGAAATTGGCGTCGAAATCGCGTCGCGCAACAGGTAGTGATAGGTCAATGCCATGGTCGCCAAACCA